>Ga0308016_10001563_pt1 | contig 11320 bp, 6 predicted proteins | sample Neamet233_FD_203129 | JGI IMG/M metagenome (GOLD analysis project Ga0308016, IMG submission 203129) | Marine microbial communities from water near the shore, Antarctic Ocean - #233 | ecosystem: Environmental > Aquatic > Marine > Unclassified | place: Southern Ocean | collected 2014-07-28
GTTTTACCAATATTCGTATATGAATGATTATCCTCTTGTATGTCCTGCTTATGCAGTACTGGATTTTTGACTCCCATTTTTTTATCAAAGACCTGATCTTTTGTTATATCTACGTAGATCTCTTCAATAGGGCTATCATTATCAGTTAATAATTCAGTTTTCCTTAGGTCTACATTTTTAGTATTTCCATTCTTAATAGAGACCGTAAGCCCGGGATTAAACATGGAGTTTATCTCTCCTGGGTGATTTGTTGTGTACAATTCCCCGTGGAATTCAAAAATTGAATTGGGACCTAATTCAGATCGAGCCTGATCAAAAGCATTCTTAAAATTTGTATTGTATTGCGGGAATCCTGAAGATTGCGCTATATTAAAAACGGATGTCCCATTATCATTTATGTAGCTCTTTAAGCTAGTCACATCAGAACGTTTCATTTCTGTATGTATGAACACAACAGTACTTGCAGATGTTTTTGAGTTTATTATATCATATCCCAAAATGGGTTTATTAATTAATATTGCAACTTGAATAGACTCATTGAAATCGTCTATCACAATCTTTTTAACAGGCTTTTTATATTTTTGTTGTGGAAATTTATTGAGAGGGGCCCTTACGCCTAATAGAGTTAGGTAAACCCACCCTCTATCAGATTTCCAGGCAATAATATCATCATCTTTGATTGTACCAGTATAATCAAGGCTCACCATTACACCATTTTGCTTAATGCTGTAATGGATGTCTTTTAAAGACACACTGGTGCCAAAACAGATAGACGTTGCCGTCAACCATTTGATAAATGAATTATTCAATTAGAACTCCGCATGAGTAAGCCTAGTAGACTTACGTTAATTTTAAGCAAAAGTAACACTTTAAGTCAATAGAGAAATCGATTTATCTAACAGGTGCTTATATGGGCAAATGATACTAGTTAAACAGAGTAACCAGATATTTTCTAAATTGGATGTAAATCACAAAGATGACCTTTAATCTACTGCGTGCGTTCTTAAGGCATTGGCCGATATATTAGTTATCTTTGAATTGTCATTTAGAAATAATTGAATAAAACATTTTTGAGACTAAAAATATAAACTCTGGAAAAACAACGAAATTGACCATTTGAATTATCCCGTTTCACTCTCTAAAATTTGATGATGAGGACTTCACTAAATTGCTCTATTTGGCTCTTGTGCCCTATCTTGGTCTCTTGTGTGTTTGGGGAAACCACTAAAATCAAATTTTTCCATCTTTTTAATAGCTTCGGCGTTGAAACACAAGAACTCAAAAATTCCATCGTTATACACTATGACACAAATGGGTTTATGGTGGATAGTACCGTTTATACTCACACCTTGCCTTTAAGTGAAAAATATGTTTATGTCCTTGGATCCGATGAGGGGCTCAAACTCCAACGGAGTTATGATAAGGAGATGATTTTATCCTACCGCTTTGAAAATGATCATGCCGGAAAACGGATGAGCACGACACTTTTTGGTGCTGGGGATACGCTTTATTGGAAAGAGTTTCAAAAATATGATGATGAGGGATTACTCGTTAAGCGGATTCGGTATAATCCAATTGAAGCAATTAATCCAGAAATGATGGTTTTAAAAACTGATGCGGGAAAAATGGTTTGGGGCGAGAGTTACGACTATGATTCCACAGGAACTGTCCTTGATCACAAAGAATTGTATGATAACTATATTCTTGAAATTACAACCTATGAATTGGGCTCATCAAAAATACCCCATAAAAAGGCTGAATATTTTGACCCTTCTGTTATGTTTCGATCTATTTATTTTCATAATGAGAATAACCACTTGACCCATGAAACATCGGTAGGGCGACTAGGCCAATCCATTGGCTCAAAGGCTTATGAATATGATATTTTGGGGCGGCGTACAAAATCTACAATATATAATTCCAACGGAGTGATCGAAGAAACACTAACTGATATTTTTGATGATGATAATTTTAAATATTACGAGTATCTTGCCGATTCTACATTAAAACTTATTTCAAAAAAAGAGATGCTTTTGGATCATAGGGGCCGACCATACATAGGTGTAATTTTAGACGGTGAAGAACGAGTGCTGGAAAAAAATGTATATTCTTATGATGAAAAGAGTCGTATAGTACAAATAAAACAATACGATATGATTCGTCGCTCGCACGATGATCAAAAAATTCCAGTTAAGGTTATGACCTATGAATATGAGTAAATTACATATTATTATTTCAATGACAAAAACCCCCGGAGGCTTTTATGAAAGTCATTGATCCAAAAAGTATGATCATTGGTGTTTTAGGAACACTGTTGATTTTTGTGACTTTAGGATTTCGTGCAAAAACGGATGAATTGGGACATTTGGTCGTTCGCAGTTTAACCATTGAAGATGATCGTGGTGTAATCATGGGATATCTAGGCAACGGCTACATGCAAACGTATAATCAGTATGGAGAGCCAACCTTATTTATTGGTACGGGTAAAGATGGCGGTGGTTATATGCGCTCTTACAATGGCAATGGCGATGAATCGGCCTATGTTGGTACAGGTAGAATGGGTGGCGGGTACATCAGGACCTATAATAATTCCGGAAAAGAGACATCTTATCTCGGTACAGGATCTGACCATGCCGGGCAACTTCGTATTTATAATAGTGAAGGTGAAACATCATCATATCTTGGAGAAGGATACTATCAGGCTTATAACCAATTTGGTGAAAGAACCTTGTTTTTGGGGACTGGATCCAGTGGCGGCGGGTATTTACGGACTTATAATTTTGATGGGCAAGAAACGGTTTACATAGGCACAGGAGCAGACAGTTCCGGTCAATTGCGTGTGTACGATGCTGTCGGGGAAACTGGGAGTTTTCTTGGGAGCGGGTATTTCCGTACGTATAACCAATTTGGGAAAATGACTACATATCTTGGCAACGGCCGTGATGGGGGCGGTTACCTACGGACCAATAATAAATTCGAGACCGAAACTTCATTTTTAGGAACAAATAACTCCAATGAGGGGCTAATTAATCTCAATGATAAGTTCGGCCAAAGCTTCTGGATTCGTCTAAATAAGGGTGATTGATCTTTTTTCACAATTTTTTGACTTTAATGCTTCGTTGTCTTAACTTTTACGACAAAAGGTATCCGAGAGGGGGATGAATCAACTCTTCATCCAAAAAACCTCACTTTATTCATACTCTGACAATGAGGAATTGACCATGCGGAAAATACTGGTTATTTTTATCATTCTGTCGTCAGTGGCTCTTGCCCAAAACGATGGATTAGTGAAGACAAATTACCCCAGTGGGGCACTTCAAACTGAAGGCAATTATGCCAACGGTGTTCGGGACGGACTCTGGACATTCTGGTATGAGGGCGAGGTGTATCAAGATTACGGTGAAGATGATGAACCCAACACCCAGGACGATGGTGAAAGCAACGGTGTTTGGGATTCTACCGAGACTGTTATTCTTGATATCGATGGTGATACATTTTATGATCCCCCCCAGATGAAAATGGAAGGATCTTATTCCGGTGGTAACCGGGATGGACTCTGGACCACTTGGTATATAAATGGCAATCGAAAAGAAGAATCCAATTATACAAGTGGAAAACTAGACGGTACCATATTTCGATGGAATGATAGCGGTAATAAAACTGATGGAGGCACTTACGAAGCCGGAAAACAAGAAGGGCTTTGGATTTGGTATTATAACACAGGTATCAAAAAAGAACAAACGCGATTTCACGATGGGCAGCAGGAAGGACTCTGGCTGCAATGGTTTACAGATGGCGCTAAAAAATCCGAACGGAAATTTACCAATGGGGAACGGGACAGCGTCTGGACTTCCTGGTATGAAAATGGCAATAAAAAATTCCAGGCTACTTACGGAAATGGAAAGTTGAATGGCAGTTGGACTTCCTGGTATGAAAATGGCATTATTAAGGAAAAATCAGGGCAATATGCCAATAACAAATTAGATAATAAATGGACTTACTGGGCAGATAACGGACGAAAAACACAAGAAATCAGTTATGATAAAGGTATCAAGCACGGCCCTTTTCTCGAATGGAATGTTGATAATTACAAGGTAACTGAGGGCGAGAATAACCAGGGCAATAAAAATAATAAATGGACGCTTTGGTACGAAGATGGTACACTGAAACAGCAGGAAAATTATTCCAACGGTAAAAAAGACGGTCAATGGATCTGGTGGCGACCCGATGGGGTGAAAGACGAAGAAGGCAGTTATAGGGATGATGTAAAACATGGCATCTGGACACAGTGGAATAATGCAGATCATAAAAAATTAGAAGAAACTTTTGTTAATGGTGTTATTGATGGAAAAATTACAATTTGGTATGATAATGGCAATAGAGACCGGGAAGGTGTCATTAGGAAGAATGAAAAAGAGGGAATATGGAACTACTTTCATCCAAATGGTGAAACAGATTTTATTTTTGATTATGGAACTGGATTAGATCAAGTTCGCATTGCCGAACTTGAAGAACGCGATGGAATATTTTATAAAATAGGGCAACATAAATCCTATACTGGAATGGTAATTGAGACAGGTGGAATCAAGGATTATCTACTATTGGGACGGATTTCATCGGGAAAACGGGATGGTCAATGGGTGCAATGGTATGGCAATGGTCAAAAAGAAGTTGAAGGTGTTTATTATCGTGGGAAAAAACATGGTGACTGGTCACTTTGGTACGAAGATGGTACCTTAAAAGAACAAGGGCAATTTGACATGGGTAAAGTGGATGGCAGTTATAAATACTGGTATTCAAATGGACACTTGCACATGGAACAAACCTACCATAAGGGGAATTCTCATGGGAAATGGGCCTGGTGGTTTGAACATGATCACAATCTGACATTCACGAATGGGACATGGGCCTACAACGGAGGGACTTATCAAGCAGAAAATGATGAAGAACTCTGGAACTGGTGGTGGTATCTCAATGATAATAAAGAGATGGAAGGGCATTATATCGATGGTAGAAAAAATGGTATTTGGACCTGGTGGTACGATACAGGCGTAAAGCAATCAGAGGGAAATTATCTGGATGATGAGCAAGATGGGCTTTGGCTATATTTTGCTACAGATGGTTCCGTTGCAGAAGAAGTCACATTTTCCGGTGGCGAAAGAGATGGTCGATCTACAGTGTGGTTGACTCCTGAAGAAAAACAGGAAGAAAAATTTTACAAGCATGGAAGATTAGATGGTCCCAGCACTTATTGGGAAAATGGTTATCGGAGTACAATGACCAGTTATAAATCAGATAAGCCAGAGGGCCCATGGGCTATCTGGTATCCCAATAGTGATCAGATTAAGGAACAGGGTTTTCACCAAGGTGGGATTCGTGAAGGTCTTACCACCTATTATTATGAAGATGGTGTTATGCAGCGCGAAGGTTATTTTAAGAATGGGTTACCAGATGGTGTCTGGACGTATTGGAACACAAAGCGCATTAAAGATTTTGATTTTGATTTTGGATCAGGGCTGGAACAAATCGCATTGGAAGATCTTGTTGAACGTGAATTCGTTTTCTATAAATTAGGGGAAGATACACCGTTTACAGGAATCATCACCCAGGAAAATCAAGAATTGGACTATCTTTTTCTCGGCCGCACCCAGGAAGGTAAGAAAGATGGTCAATGGGTCAAATGGTTCCCCAGTGGCAAAGATGTTCCAGAAATTATTCTGGTGGATGTTCCCGAGCCGGAACCGGATCTTCCCTGGAGTGGTGGAAAGCAAGAACAAGGTGGATATAAAAATGGTAAAATGCATGGTCAATGGACGGAATGGCATGATAATGAACATGTCAAATCTCATGGGAACTACGACTCAGGTATTATGAATGGCCATTGGACATTTTTCTATCAAAATGGAACAAAAGAAAAAGAGGGAAATCTTGCCAACGGTACCGCCGATGGGCTTTGGTTATTTTGGAATGAAAATGCTGAAAAAGTCCAAGAAGGCACATTTACCGAAGGAACAAAAGAAGGAAAATGGACAGCATGGTTCTCAGATGGTCGCCTTACAGAAGGCTTCTATGCCAACGGGAAAAAAGATGCAACCTGGGCCAGTTGGTGGGATCACGAAAGAACAAGAAAAGAAATGCAAGGTGCCTACCGAAATGGAAAAATGGTAGATAAATGGTTCTTCTATGATAAAAACGGAAACCTAAAAGAAATACGATATTTTTCCCCCGCCTTTTAGCCTACTTTAACTTAAATAACTACATACATATAAAGGAAATTAACCAGTGAAATACGTCTATCTTTTTGGAAACGGCGAAGCCGATGGTACAGCTAAAATGAAGAATTTACTCGGCGGGAAAGGAGCCAATCTTGCTGAAATGAACCACTTGGGAATTCCAGTACCTCCCGGATTTACTATCACAACCGATGTTTGCACACATTATTACAAAAATGATCTCAATTTTCCTGATGAATTAGATTCCCAAATCCAAGAATCTCTTTCAAAAGTTGAAGCCATTATGGATTCAAATTTTGGTGATGAGACTAATCCACTTTTACTCTCTGTGCGATCCGGTGCTCGCCAATCCATGCCGGGCATGATGGATACAGTTCTTAATGTTGGACTGGCTTCATCTACCATTCCCGGACTCATCAAAAAAACCAATAACCCCCGATTTGTCTATGATGCTTACCGAAGACTTATTATGATGTATGCAGATGTTGTCATGGAAAAAGCTGCTGGTATTGAACCTCGTGATGGAGAAGGTATTCGCCAAAAACTCGAGAATATTCTAGATACTTACAAAAAAGAGAAAAGATTAGTGAATGACACAGATCTTTCTGCGGATGATTGGATTACAGTTTCAGACTCCTTCAAATCTGAGATACGCACAACACTGGATAATGATTTCCCTGATGACCCCATGGCACAACTTTGGGGCGGTATCAAGGCTGTTTTCTTAAGTTGGAATGGAAGCCGTGCCATCAGTTATCGCCGGATTGAAAATATTCCAGACCAATGGGGAACGGCAGTGAATGTTCAAGCTATGGTCTTTGGTAATATGGGAGAAAGTTCTGCAACAGGTGTAGCATTTACCCGAAATCCTGCATCGGGAGAAAATATTTTTTTTGGGGAATGGCTATCCAATGCACAGGGTGAAGATGTTGTTGCTGGGCTCCGAACGCCGAATCCATTAAATGAAGACACAAAAACATCTGAAACTCAGAACCTTCCTTCACTAGAATCATCTATGCCAGAGCTATATGCGCAACTTGCCGAGATTCGGAATAACTTAGAAGTCCATTATTCTGATATGCAGGATATTGAATTCACTATTCAGGATGGCCGATTATGGATGTTACAAACCCGTACTGGAAAACGGACAGGTACTTCCGCCATTAAAATGGCTGTGGATATGTGCAACCAAGGTATGATCGATAAAAAGACTGCTATTATGCGCGTTATGCCAGAACAATTGGACGAACTCCTTCATCCCATGCTGGATCCGGAATCTGAAAAACAGGCCACTTTCTTAGCAAAGGGGTTGCCTGCTGGGCCCGGCGGTGCAACTGGAAGAATCGTGTTTACTGCAGATGATGCGGAAACATGGCATAAAAATGGTGAACAGGTAATCTTGATTCGAGAAGAAACTTCACCAGAAGATGTACATGGTATGCACGCGGCAGAAGCAATCTTAACAGCCAAAGGCGGGATGACATCCCACGCTGCTCTTGTGGCCAGAGGATGGGGGAAATGTTGTATTGTCGGCTGTAGCGCAATTCATATCAATAAAGAAGCAAAGGAAGTATCTGTAGGAGATACTGTGTTAAAAGAGGGTGATTGGGTCACCATGAATGGAACCCGTGGAAATTTTTACAAGGGAAAAGTAAATCTTATTCCATCTAATCCAGATACACATCCTGAATATAAAATCCTCATGGAATGGGCAGATGAATTCAGAACCTTAAAAATTAGAACTAATGCTGAAAGCCCGTCAGATGCAGCGCAGGCCATTCGCTTTGGTGCAGAAGGAATAGGGCTCTGCCGGACGGAGCATATGTTCTTTGATGAAACTCGTATTCTTGCCATGCGAAAAATGATCCTGGCTGATAATGAATCGGACAGACGAGCTGCAGTTATGGGGCTCCTCCCATTCCAGAAAGAAGATTTTAAGGGAATTCTTAAAGCTATGGAGGGTAAACCCGTTACTATTCGACTCTTAGATCCACCTTTGCACGAATTTATTACTTTGAACGATAATCAAATTCAGGAATTGGCTGATAGCCTCAGTCTAGAAAGATCCAAGATTGAAAAACGAATCGCAGGGCTCCATGAATTGAATCCTATGTTGGGCCATCGCGGGTGTCGCCTGGGCGTGGCCTATCCGGAAATTACCGAAATGCAATCTAGGGCTATTTTTGAAGCAACCGCAGAACTCACAAAAGAAGGCGTTTCCGTTTTACCAGAAGTAATGATTCCGCTTATTGGAACTGCTACGGAATACACAAACCAGGAAGCTATTGTACGGAAAATTGCCAAAGATGTTCAAGAAGAAATGGGTGTGGAAATTAATTATCTTGTGGGAACCATGATCGAACTCCCTCGGGCCTGTCTCACAGCGGATGAGATTGCTCAACATGCCGAATTCTTCAGCTTTGGTACCAATGATCTAACCCAGACCACATTTGGATTCAGCCGAGATGATATTGGGTCCTTTCTTCCAGATTATTTAGAAAAAAATATTCTTCCGGGAGATCCATTCCAGAGCTTAGATGTGAGCGGTGTGGGTAAATTAGTATCCATGGCTGTAAAGTTGGGCCGTGGGGTAAATAGCAAATTAAAGATCGGGATTTGCGGTGAACACGGGGGAGATCCTTCGTCGATTGAATTTTGTAAAGAGACGGGGTTAGATTATGTAAGTTGTTCGCCTTACCGAGTTCCCATTGCCAGATTAGCTGCAGCCCAAGCAAGTATACGTGACTATAATGACTAATGATAAACTAACATTGAGTAGTTCTGGCGTAATAAATACTCGGATAAAAACTAGTAAACTTGGAATATTGATAATGATCATGTTTATATTATAGAGCGCTCTGAAATAAATTTTAATAAATTAGGAAGAATATGAAAAAACAATCACTAATCCTTTTAACATTATTAATGGTAATTAGCTGTTCAAAACCGAATGTTCAAAAAGATGTGAAAATTGTAGAACAAGCAGCAGCGCCTGTTTTAGAAAAGCCTAAAGTTGTAGAACAAGTAGCAGCGCCTGTTGTAGAAAAGCCTAAAGTTGTAGAACAAGTAGCAGCGCCTGTTGTAGAAAAGCCTAAAGTTGTAAAACAAGCAGCGAAACCTGTTGTGCAAGTAAAAAAGGAGATACCAAAAAACCTTAAAGGGAAATGGGGAGAGAGGATAGAAAAACAACAGGAAAAAGACAAATTGCAACAAGAGAAGGAAATAAAAACTGAAATTGTAGAGCAAGAAATTGAGCCCGCTATGGAAGAAGAAACTGAGGTTGCGCAAGCAAAGGAGGATGGAGCATTTAAGGACGGAAAAAGAGATGGAGTTTGGACATTTACGGATGAAGAAGGTATCAAAGAAAAAGAAGTAATTTATAATGAAGATGGGCAAGAGCTCTGGGTGTTTTTTGATGATGATGGAAAGAAAACAAAAGAAGGTCAAATGATAGAAGGGAAAGAAGAAGGATTGTGGACATTTTATGATGAAAATGAAATAAAAGAACGGGAGTCGGAACACAAGTCCGGGAAAGAAGAAGGAATTTATTCTTTATGGCATGACAATGGGCAGATAAAAGAAGAAGGCCCATATAAAAGCAAAACTAGAATTGGATTATGGACATGGTGGGATAAGAAAGGGAATAAATGGCAGGAAGGCAGCTACATCGATGGGAAGCGAGATGGGTCTTGGCTCACTTGGAATTCCAACGGTAAGAGGCGAAATGAAACACTTTATAATAATGGTGATTTTATAAGTAAAAAAACGTATTAGGCACCTACGGCAGACCCATCCGGGTGTCTGTTCTTAAATATTCAATATTAGTAACCCCTACCTACATCTTTCAATTTTTTAAATATGTCCAGCCAGCCTAAGCTGGGTAAGTAATACCAGGCTCAATCATCCAGCAGAGCAAAAACTAAATTACCACTTTTTAGAAGGGGTTTAGGTTCGTCCCCATCGCGTATGGCGCATGAATCGAAGTACGAGAGCACGGTGTATATCAATAATTTCTTGTTGTAATTCTGTAAAGACTTGCTCCCTTTCAAGGTTCCCATTTTGAATAATAGAAATAACTGAAAGACGAAAGTCTTCTGCAGAAATATCACTGGTCCCATCAACATAAGAATCTCGAAGATTATCAAGCGCTGTTTTAACACTACTGTGTGATGTTTCAAGAGTCGTAATCTGATCTCCAGTAAGTTTTAGCGCACTTTGCATGGCCCGTTTAAGTGCATCCGGATCTTGGGAGAATCGTCCCCATCTTCCTCGCCCACGACGCCAATTTATATCTCGGTCATCTCTTTCTGTAAGAAGCGTGTTTTGTTGCTCTTCGGTTAAAAGAATCGCTATTTCTGCTCTAAACCATTCCATAACGCTCATAAGCTCTATGCGCATGGTTTTTTGCTCTAGTTCTTCATTTTGATACCGTAAAGTAATTTCGTTTATAAGGGTCGATTTTGTATCAATTATATGTTGATACAATGGCAGTTGCTCTTCTGTCATTATAAACATAAGGCGATCATCCATACGTTGAAAATGCTCCAGTCGTCTGTGATGGTGATCATTCTCTTCTGTGAGTATTTGTGAATCTATTTGCTGGTTTCTGGAAAGAAGTAGATCTTTTTGCTCCTGCGTCAATGATTGTTGTAGAGCAACTGCAAGTTCCCAAAGTGTCGCAGGGTCAGGATGGAAATCTCTTCCTAGCTCAAGCGATGACCTGGCGCTACTTCGTTGCCCTGTATCTAAGTTAAGTTCATTATCTAAATCTTGAATGAGATATTCAAATTCGGGTGGATTCATTAATTCCTGATTATTAGAAAAGAATTCACACCCAGTAAAAAATAATACTGTTGCTGCAGTGATATAATAAATTGCTTTCATAATTGGTTCCTTTGGGGATTAATTACAGTATCAGACACAAATTCTATTAATAAGTTAAAATATATTCACCCGAAAAAATAATATTATCGATGTAGCGCTTTCTAACCGAATCAATAACTACTATCAATAATGTATGATCGGAAAATATGTAGGAAAGGAAAGGCACTCCATTGTGCCTATGCTTAAAGCTTTAGAATATAAAT
>Ga0308016_10001570_pt1 | contig 11310 bp, 11 predicted proteins | sample Neamet233_FD_203129 | JGI IMG/M metagenome (GOLD analysis project Ga0308016, IMG submission 203129) | Marine microbial communities from water near the shore, Antarctic Ocean - #233 | ecosystem: Environmental > Aquatic > Marine > Unclassified | place: Southern Ocean | collected 2014-07-28
CCCCTGTCCCTGTCCCGCCACCAAGGCCGACCAATAAGAGCACCAATTCCACTGGCTCCAGAACAGTCCGTGCAAGAGCAGAATACCCCCTCATTCGTTGTTCTGCCAGAGGCGGCAAAGCAGCACAGCCCATCGAGTCAAGCGCATGCCCTAAACGAAGAATGTGTGCTGAGTCACTGTTTTCAAAACTTGAATCGTCAGCGTCGACCAAACACATGTCAGCAAAACCTTCGCATCGTGCATGGGCGCCTTTTGCCCAAGAACAACCCAGCCCCCCAACACCTGCGATGAGGATATGAGACGCTTCCATGGTGGGTCTTTGAGTCGAACATCAATGAACTTTGGCAGTGTTCAAACTCGTCAAACAAAGCGTAAATATCGTCTCCGAGCGTCTCTTGCCCAAGCGTTATCCGGCTCAAGCACAAGCACTCGGTCATAGTATTCAATCGAAGTTTCGAATTCCGAGAGGTGGCGACCATACAAATGGCCAAGATTCGAAAGTACTGGAATACATTCCGCATCCGCCTCTACCATCGAAAGAAGCAATCGTTCCGCAGCACCCAGATCGTTACGCACCATCATTTCTTCCGCTTCGTCAAGTTGCTCAAGTTGCTCTGGCGTTAACTCGTATGTGTTCTCAAAGTGGGCGGCCATGGGAATTCTCCACCCAGTGCTCAGAGCAGTCATTCAAGAAGTCTCCCTCTCAAAGTGTTGGTCTGGAAGGCAGATTCAAAGAAAGTTGGAGGGAAAACTGTGGACTCTTGAGAAGCCATTTGTGCTTTGAGAAAACGGCGCACTGCGTCGGATTTTTTGATGTGATATGCTGGGAATGTTTAAGGTGCACTTACAAGTGGCTCCAAACACTTGGGTGAGGCTATGCGAGGGAGCACATTTTCCGTACGTTCCGGTGTGATGCTCGTACTTGCGATATTGCTCTTTGCTCCCGGTTTTGCTTCTTCGCTCCACACGGGCGTTGGAGGAACACAAGACAATGCTGGCGAAACCATCGATGATGTTGCCAAAGAAGGCTGCCTTTGCCATAACGGCGCAGCAGATAATTCCGTTCAAATTATTCTCGATGACGTGCCCTACGGATGGATTGGTGGAGAATCCTACACCTTGAAACTCCAAATCATCGGAGGTCCTGCAGCCACAGGAGCCTTCACAGCCGGATTCTCAATGCGAACTTCAAGCGGCATACTTTCCGGTGAAGGTTTACAAAATTGGGAAGGCGATGTTACGACACTCACACACACTGATGCAACTGCTGATGAGTCCGAACGTATGTGGACACTCACATGGCAAGCACCTGAATCTGGCTCCGACACTGTGAATTTCTGGATTACCGGTAACTCGGTCAACGGCGACCAACTCAACAACGGCGGTGGCCAAGAAGACAAGTGGAATCAATTGCTGTTCTCTTTGCAAGAAGGAAGCGTTACGACTTCTGCACTTGGAACACGAACGCTGTTTGCTGGCGATGGCAATGTAAGCCCTCCTCAACCTGAATCTCATGGTGTTGACCTTGAGCACTTGGGCGCTGAACTGCGCGCTCATTGGCTTGGATTGCTTGGGTTTGGAGCCGTTATTTTGGTCATCATATTCTCTGGACTATTGCTCCGATACAGTTTCTCAACTTCATATTCCGGTCGAACTAACCAATTGCGACTGCGCTACAAACTGATGCGAAGAGGTGACCAGTGATGGACGATACAATCACCACCCTGCTACGTAAGGTCGCAAGCGGGAAAGTCAGTGTTGAAGATGCACGGGTTGCTCTTGAAGATGCTTCGTTAACCGAAGACCAAATGCAATCAGCCATCGACCATGGTGTATTCAACCTTGCAGAATCCGGAACAATCGTCAATGCTTCACTCGCCCCTTCAGGCGCATCAAATCTCATTATGATCTTCTTCGTATGGGGCCTTTTCTGGTCTTTTTATTGGGTGTTCTCGATGATTTATGGCCTTGCACAGGGCTGGGACCAACAACAACTCTCTTACCATCTTGGAATGATGTTGATTACACTCTGTTTGATGGGAATGGCTTACCTTAAGTTTGTCTTACCCGACACGATTATTGTCAAGCATGGGATGAATAAGTTCGTCCCAGAGCATCCAAAAGATTGGAAGGAATACAAGTGGTGATGAACTATGGCACGTGAATACGATCTCAAACCAGCGCCTTCGTCAGAGGGGGGTTCGGACGTGAGTGCAGGCTCATCCATCAACCGCCGCCAATTTTTGCACTATGGATTTAATACTGCAACTGGCGTTTTGGCAGCATCCCTAGGAGTTCTGGGTTTTGCATCGATTCTCTTGCCACCTGGCGGTTCAGTCGAGGGTGAACTCAGCGTTAAATTCTGGGCCAAGGGCCGTGAAGATACCGCTTGGTATGGAGCAAAACATGAGCAATTGATGACACATCAGGATTTCGTTGACGAAGCTGCAAAATCCAACACTGAAACTTCCGGTGCATCTGGTATTTGGAACGGCGTCCCTGTAGTGGTCGCTTATGTCAACCACTCCAAATACGCCAACACTCCATTGTCAAACGGTAAAGCTCGATTCCAATTCGCCGAAGGCGTGGATGAAACTGGAAAAACCATCGGCCACTTTGAAGATTTGAGTGACACAGACCCTCGCCTTCTTCCTTCGAAGAACTTGGTCATGATTTTTGCTCGTTGCACGCATTTGTGCTGCATTCCGGGTTGGCAATTAGTCTCGAACTCCTTTACTGAAGATTCGTGGACACCTGGCGGTGGAGACGACGGCGGCACCAAACTGTTCTGCATTTGCCACTCATCTCGTTTCGACCCTACGGTTCTTGAAATGAATACCAACCGTAACCGTTCAAACGGTACGACTTTCAAATATGCAGGTGTTCGGCGAGCAGGTGGCCCAGCTCCTGTCGGGCTTCCGATTATTCCAATTGAATTGAATGCCGAGGGTGTTATCGAGGGCCTTGTAGACTATCTCGATTGGTATACGTATTGTGACTGAGGTGATTATGTATGACAACAATGTTTTGGATTCTTTGGTTTTTCATCGCTTTTGTCGTGGTGTTAGTCGCCCTGACACTTCGTCAAGAAAGCAGCGACATGCCTCGACGTGAAATTCTTCGAGCGGTTGAGTCAACTGGAAAAATGGGCTTTGCCGAACGTTTGTTCTTGTGGGTATTCTCTTGGCTTGATACTCGTTTCCGCCTTCAAGACTATTGGAATATGTCAAAAGGTTCCTATTACAACATGCACCGACAGATGCCTTTGTCTCACGCTGAAAAATATAAACTCAGAATCATTTGGTATTGGTATCCTTTGTATTGTTTGGGGGGCATCTCATTCCTTTCATTCATTATATTGATTCTCACTGGAACGGTCCTCGGAATCTACTATGTCCCTGGTGGAGAAGGTGACCCTTCACCTGCTTACGCAAGTATGCAATTCATCATGACTGAACTCCCCTTCGGTTACATCATTCGTGCCGTTCACCATTGGGCGACTCACTTCATGGTCGCCAGTGTATTCCTTCACATGTGTCGCGTCTACTTCACCGGTGCATACCGTAACCCTCGTGAACTCAACTGGCTCATCGGTGTGGCATTGATGGCATTAACCATCGTCTTTGGCTATTCAGGCTACCTCTTGCCATGGGATTCGCTGGCTTACGGTGCTGCTGTGATTGGGATCAACTTGGCAAACTCCAGTCCATTGATTGGGAAGTACGCTGCAACTTTACTCTTCGGAGGTTCATCTTTAACTGCGCAAACGGTGACTCGAATGTATTTCATACACGTCTTTATTCTCCCAGTGATTGTAACAACATTGATTATTATTCACTTATTTATTGTCTGGGTACAAGGCATTGCAGAACCACATTGATATTCGGGGGATAAAATATGGGATTAATCGAGAACTTCGGACGTGTGGCTTCTTCCTATATGGAAGAAAAAGAGCAATTGCAATCTGTTGAAGCCAAGCGTACCCGTACTCGCACTGGACATGGATTTTGGCCTCACGAAGTCCTTCGTGATACTATACTGCTTTCGTTTATGACTGCAGTGCTTCTGTTCTATGCATGGTTGATTCCACCACCACTTCACGGTGCGGCTGACCCCTATGCACAGGCAGGCTTTGTGTTCCCGGACTGGTATGTGTTGTTCTCGTATGGTTACTTGCGATGGGGAGAATATCTCCCTCAATTTACTGTTCCAACTGGATTCATTGGTGAAATTGTCGGCCAACCTGTCTTCCCTTGGAATGCTGCATGGTGGGGAGCAGCACTCACTGGAATTCCAGTCAGTATCCTCGCTCTACCTCCGTTCCTTGGAGGACGTGAAAGGCGCCCTGTTGAAGACCCCTGGTTTGCTTCTGCCGGTGCAGTTTATTTAGCTCACATCTGGTTTATTTCGGTCTTTTCGATCAATATTTTCCTCGAGTTATATGCCAAAAATCGTTCGGATTATTGTAAACTCGATAGCCATGGCGATTTGTTATGTGGTACTCGAGAACCTTGGGTCGCAGACGCATTCAATACGATACCGTGGGTCATGACCGGCGTCCTGGTATGGATCTGCATCTATTTCTTGGCTCGTGGCTTGATTGTCAAAGCCTGGGGTGCTGGATTCAAACCAAGTCACGCAAAGCAAATCCTCATCGGAACTCTGTTGATTTCCACCGTTGGAACTGTTGCTACATGGGATACCTATGATGATGGTTTTTGGGACCAAGGTGGATTGCTTACAATCAAAGGACTCACGCATGATTACTATCCTGAATTAGAAGCCATGCGCACACAACCAACCGATGTACATGTACATGCAACCAACGAATTTACCGATGAGCGTGGTTGGAGTGATTTGGAAACGGTTCCAACGACCGCTTGGATGGATTGGGTAATTTATCAGCCCGCTCGTTACATCCTCATCGACTTTAATGATGCTAATGGACATCAAGATGCTGCCAATGGAATCAATGCGGCATCCGATGCCACTGTATTCAACGGTGGTGAAGGATGGGCCACGACTGGTACCTTTACAATCACTGAAGATTTGTCCTTATTCCCAGATGGCCACCATGAAAGTGTGGAGACCCTTACGACAGATATCCAATGTGAATACCGTTCATCAGAACGAAAAATCAACGATATCCCAACGACAAGCATGGTCAGCACAACCTTGACTGTGACCAACAGCAACGGCGCTGTTGTATCTTCACTCGATGATTGCCTCAGTGAAACTGTCGAATTACCTGTTGGAACATATGATTACACCTATTCAGTTATCGCCAGTGGTGCTCTTGCGCTCAACAACAGTATCCAAACTGAAACTTCTTTCGCTATCGCTTCTTTCCAACCACTCTTGGTCTGGGGCGAAGATGCACCCGCCTCACTTGCTGGAATGACTGTCAATCTTTCAAATGCCGAAGAAATGGCAATGGGTGGAACACAATTCGCTGCAATTGAAAACCCAACCTACCATACCAATCCAAAGGCACTTGATGCCAAACTCACCTATGCAATGTTCATTCCTTGTTTGACATTTGGTGCACTGGTCTTTGTATTCCTACGCTCGATGGGCCGTGGCTATGAATTCGAGATGAACAAATGCTATGGCTGTGACTTGTGCGACGATGCTTGTCCGGTTCGATTGTTTAACGGTGGAGACAAACTCAATATCATTTACAACTCCTGGAACAATGAAGATGATGGTGTACCTTTGTATTCCTGTTTGACCTGTACAGCATGTACCAATGCTTGCCCACAATTGGTTGATTACGACTCATATGTAGATATCCGCCGTTCACTCATAGTCGGTGGACCTCAAGCAGAAATTGCGCACACTGTCTTGCAGGCAGTACTCGCTGCTGAAGCAGAAGAGTCCGCAAATGAAGATTTCATAACGATCAAAGATTATCCATTGTCTTCAAACATAGGATATTATCCAGGATGTGTCGATTATCTCGACCAAGAGATGGTATTCTCGCACGTCAATGAAGGTGAAATGAACCTCGGTGATGCAACAACTTCAGCATTCACACTCTTTGATGAGATGGAAATGGATGTATCGTACCTCGGACGTGACTTCTTGAAGTGCTGTGGCCACGACCAAAAGTGGCAAGGACTCGATGAAGTATTTGACAAGCTCAAGGCCTACAATCAAAAGAAGATCATCGAATCCGGTATCGACACGCTTGTTTCATCATGTGCTGAATGCTTCCGAACCTTTGCTCGTGACTACGAACTTGAAGGAGTGAAGGTCATGCATACAACTGAGTTCTTAATTGAAAATGGATTTGATATGAACCTCAAAGCCGAAGAAGAAACAACCGTCACCTATCACGACCCATGTCGTCTTGGGCGCCAAATGGGAGTCTATGATGAACCAAGACAACTTATTGCTGGTGTCGAAGGTGTAAAAATCGTCGAGATGGAACACCACGGTGAAGATGCAATGTGCTGTGGAGTCTCTAGTATGATGTCATGCAATGAAAACGCTCGTTCCCTCCGTGTGACTCGCATGGAAGAAATTCGCGCCACAGGTGCTGACACAATGTTGACTTCTTGCCCGAAGTGTGTAGCACACTTTGAATGTCTCAAATTTGAAGGTGATGAGCGTTACGAAGATATTGAAATTCTTGATGTTGTCTCGTTCCTTGCTCGTCAAGTTGAAGCAAAGAAAGCAAGAGCTACTTCTGAATCAAATTCGGTTCTTGAAATCGAAGCTTGAACCTTTTGACGGCTAAAACTTTATTATTCAGAGTGACTACCTTGAGTCATGAATTACGACAGCATGACTGTTTTGGAACTCAAAAGTTTATGCAAGAATCGTGGGATACGTATCTCAGGTAACAAAGCAGAAGTTGTCATTCGATTGATGGAGGATGATGAATCCTCAGCGCCACCCCAACAACATCAAATTCCACAACATCAATTCCCTCAGCAGTCATTTCCACAACATGTCCAAGGTGGCTATGCACCCTCACAAATGCTCTATGTCAAGAAGGAAAATGAACTCGCATCTGGAATTGGGATATGCATAATAATTTATGCAATATTTCGATTGTTTTGGGCCGTTATATTTTCAACTGGTGGAGGAGGAACAGGGGCTTGGTTACTCTCCCCAGTAGCCTTCTTGTTAGGTGTTGGGTTTTTAGTTGGAGGAGCAATTACCTATTCTGGTTATCGAAATGGAGTCTATCTCTCACTTGCTGTACTCGCAGTCTCGGGATTCTTTAGTATTGCATTTCACGGAGATGAAGTTAACCCCGTATCTGTTGCTTGGGGTGACGCAATGATCATGACTTCAATCATGCTCTCATTCACTTGCATGATTCTTGTTGCTTTACCCTTACTGCTTTCTCAACTCAAACCGGGATGGCCCCAACAAATTGAAAATCTCTTGAATGGAGCCCAATCAACTGGCGGAAACCAATCGACTGACGGCAAGAAAAAGATTCAATGCCAATCATGTCAAGCTGAATTACAAATTCCAGCCGATTACTCTGGAAACATTGAATGCCCAACCTGCCACTCAACTATGAATGTTTGATCCAATCATCCTGTTGAGACGATTTCCATCCTACCACCCTACCATCCAAGGGTAAACTGTGGATTCAATCATCTTGTGGAGGAGATTCTCCAGCCTGTCATCCCAAGGGTAAACTGCGGATTCAATCATCTTGTGGAGGAGATTCTCCATCATCCATTCCTACGATTTCGTAGTTCGACGGAAACAAAGCAATGATTACTCCCAGAATCAAGGATGCAAGACCCCAACCAAACATCTGGCGAGCGAAAAGCATCTCAAGGGCAATCACCACCAAAACTAGGCCTCCGATATTGGACATCCAAACGAGCGTTTTGAACGTCGAAAGAGAGACTCCCGGAGTTCCTTCTTTACGGTAAGGTCCAAATTCTCCACCGAAACGTTGGGCTGTGTCTTGTTTATCTTTCTTTGACATAGTTTCACCTCATCGGTCAATCATCGTGATAGCATCAGTTGGACATGCTAAAACGCACAACCGACATCCTGTGCAGTCAACACGAATAATTTTTGCTTTTTGATTTGACTCAACCTTGATTAAAGGGCTTAGCATAGGGACTTTGTATATTTCGATGGCATTGTCATCACAAACAATAGTACATTGGTCACAGCCAATGCACAAGCGTTCTTCAACAAAAGCAACGGTGGTCTCGCCACCTTTGATGGAAGCGCGTTGTTCACCTCGTTGCCTGTTGAGTGAAGTACGAATACGAACAGCCTCTTGTTCTCGACGCTTTCGCAACTCGTCGGAAGAGGTCATACAGTAACCTCCAATGCGTCCTTACCTTCAAACTTGACGACAGCCATGTTGACCAAGAGGTCACCGAAACAATAGAACGAACCGACCAGTAACGGTGGATTCCAAGCGGTTAATCCTGTCCAAGGCACTTGATTTGCCCAAGTCCAATTCGAGAGTGAAGTCCCCCATAATTCCATTGCCAATGCCGCCCAAGCCATCGCGGAGTACAGTCGTGGTTGAGGACCCCACTTGGTAAATGCCAAAACAAGAGCCAAGAGGAAAACTGCTGATGTATCTCCACCTGTCCATGCTCCATAAGCAACCAACGGGATGAAAGGTACTAGCAACGGCAAAGCCCATGTCTCTTTCATTTTCTTGGCAGCCATTCTTCCAAGGTCGAACAGAAAGTAATGACCTGCAGGGACAAACAACGGCATGAAGTCACGTTGATACTCATAGATCAGCCAAATTTCACTAAAGAATAATTCCATTGGTGTGGCAATTGCAATCACCGTAATCATTTCAATTCGCTGCTTTCGACTACCGCCTCGATAGAACCAAGCAAAAAGTCCCCAACACCAGAGGTTGACTGGCAATTCAGCATATTCATCTGGAATCAAACCGTTACAAGCAGTGGCAGAAAACCAAAGTCCCAGAGCAATGGTGACAATGTAGACCCACGCTCTGTTCATATTCATGCGAGGAGGTCCTCCTCTTAGCAAGAACGGGTGTTACTGGCCGCCATACGAGAGCAATTCCTTGCCCATTGCCAGCATTGAAAGTTCAGCGACTAAGGCATGCCAACCGTGAGCATGTTCCCCGTATTGGCCACCGGATTGCGAAAAGGATTCAAACTTGGCACTAGGAGAATTCAAATTTTCAATGTCAGATTTCTTCGGATTGATTCTATAGAACCACGAAGCGGCCTGCCCATCGACAAGATAAACTACCGGTTCGACAGGAGCACCTTCTTCATTTTCCAAAATGGTTGGGATTCCTTCTTGAATGAGGAAATTGTCGACATCAACGCCTCCTTTCGAATACATCAATTTGTTCATTTTGCGATTTGAGAGATGCAACAATTCCTCACCACTCCGGACAGTCATGATTCCAAGACCATACGTACCTCTGTCATTTTTGATAAAAACAACAGGCTCACGTTCAATTCCAAGGGCCAGATATTTGTCACGAAGTTTATCCAGAAAGGAGTCGACTTCCAAAGCTAGGTCTTTTCTGCATGCTTCTTTCTCCAAGCACTTGTTTTTCGAGACAAACCAATCCGCCATGAGGTGCCAAGGGTCGATACCGAGCATCGTAGCGATTTCCTCAATGTATTCTCGAAGAACTTCGTAATGCTGAGATTTTCTTCTACGATGCCAACCCATCGAAGGTGGTGGGGATACAACTTGACTCCCTAACCCTTTAACAAGGCCATCGGTCAGGTCATTATTGAGTAGAATAAGATCTGGTTTGTGACCACCAATCAGCAGGATCTCTTCGCCATTCTTCTCGCTCGACACGACTTGGTCCAACTTCAAAGCCCCTGAAAGTCCAATCAGGTGGCCCAAATCTTCAAACTTCACAGAACCAACTGTACATCTGAATCCAGCGATTTCGAGGAGTTCTTTCAAGGCGATGAGATTTTCGACATAACCTTTGTTCCGTGTATGCGATTCAGGGTAAAGGTGGACCCACTGGCATTGTTCGAATTCACGCTGGATATGCGTTTTCAAAAGCGCTGCAATCGAAGGTTTGTCTTCAGAGGAGATATTATTGAAACCTGCCGGGAAGTGATTGGCATCAACAACACTGATTTTCCAGCCTGCATCACGAATATCGACACTGCCGTAGATTGGAATAGGGACTTCACTCCTTTTCTCGGACATCCAGGCAGTTATCTCAGACCGTTTACTTTCAAGTAATGCGGTATATTTGTGCACCAAAGTCATCCAATCACCTCCTCGAGTAAATCAAATGTTGAACCTGTGGGTTTTTGTGTCCCTCTGTCCAAAATGTGAACTGCCTCAAACAGTCCTAAACCCAAGGCTATATCATGCTGTGTTTTCAAAGCACCAGAAAGTAAAGGATAACGTTGGATAATGGCATCCGTTTGAGGCTTGAATTCTGCAAGAAGATTTTCAATTAATGTTGGTGAAGTTGCTCTACCGGCTGGTAATTTCGGGCGATGTACGATATTCTTAGGTAACGTAGTAAGTGAAGCAGCCGCTCGTAAAGCAGCTTTTTCCTCACCCTGTGAAGGCAGCCGCCATTCCATCGGCAAGCGATGGCTTGCTTGGCGGTGAGACGAAGAAAGGAATGGTACCCGAACTTCCAATGAATGGGCCATAGAATGACGGTCAACCAATCTCAATTGGAAATTGGAGAGCTGCCCGTGGTCAAGTTCGAACTGAAGGAATTCTTCGAGTGAATCTGTGTGGCTTGCGCCCGAATGACCTTTTGCATACCAAGAATCACCAACGGGTAACGTTTCATTCTCAATTTGGCGGGCAAAAGGATGGGTCATTGACGCCAAACGGGCATCGATCATTTCGCCGTGCTGTTTGAGGTCTCGATAACGAGGGTAACCGGCGTGCAATTCATCTGCTCCTTGTCCGCATAAGCCGACGGTCACATGTTGCGACATTTTTTGAAAGAGAGGTTGAAAAAACAGCACGGTTACATCGAGGTCTTCACCATGCCATGACAAATCTGGAAGCAAGGTGTCAAACGAATCTGCTTCAAGAATATGTTGATGGTGAACTAAATCAAACGATGAAGCAACCTCCTCTGCTGCAATCCAATCCGAATTATCCTCACTTTCTGCAACGGTCCAACAGGCTGGCACTGGTTGTTGTGCACGTTCAGCTGCTTCGTGTGCAACCGCAGCTACCAAAGAAGAATCAAGTCCTCCCGAAAGCACAATTCCGACGGGGACTTCTGACATGAGCCGTTCCGAAACTCCTTCGACAAATGATTCGAGAAGGTGTTTTGCATTTGAATCGGGATTCCAAGCCTGAGAAGGGTTGACT
>Ga0308016_10001575_pt1 | contig 11284 bp, 10 predicted proteins | sample Neamet233_FD_203129 | JGI IMG/M metagenome (GOLD analysis project Ga0308016, IMG submission 203129) | Marine microbial communities from water near the shore, Antarctic Ocean - #233 | ecosystem: Environmental > Aquatic > Marine > Unclassified | place: Southern Ocean | collected 2014-07-28
CTGTACGTATATCATCACCCTGAATTGTCACAGTGGGTGCGACATTAGCTCGGGACTCAGGGCTGCTAGTGCCGGGACCTAATGAACCAGTTTCGGATGCGATCACCATGTTGTCTACAAGATAATCATCTTTCATAGTCGCATACGCTTTGCGCTCGACTCCGTTGACGTTTAGCGTCCAAACTAATTCTCGCTCACCCCAATCAGATGGTACGACGACTTCAAAAGTAAAGCGGTTTCTACGTGGAAGGAAATGGGTAGGTTGACCTCGGTCGGGCTCCCCTGGGAAGAATGAGTTATTTTCTCCAACTTCTACATCTGGCTGCTCAGTCCAATTTTCATTCATGTATCCAAACATGAAACTGAACGTGCCATCTGCATTGGGGTGCCAGCCTTCATATGCCGGTTCAATGTGCTGCCCTTGCTGAAAAGTATCTGCAGTGATTGTGTTTGAAATGAATGCTAAAAAAGCTGCAATCAGCAGAGCGGTTGCTCTGCTGATTGCTTTACTGCTGTGCTTGCTCATGTTTCTAGTACAACCTCGACTAATTGCCGGCTACGTCGCTTGCTTCTTCGCTTTCAGGTTCTGCGACAGGAGCGACTAGAGGTGCCAAACAAAGAGGGCAGCCGATCACGTGATCATTAGGACCCAAATCGAGTGCCTGACGTCTATCTTCCATAGCTTCGAAAAATTGATCATCAGTTAATGTAACGCGTATGCCCAAATCGATGAACATGTTCGTTACGGAGCGGTTACCAGAACCCTGCCAATTTCGAGGGTCAGGAACGTTCGGGTTAGTGTCCGTGTTGTTCATGTAGCCAACGATGTGCAGAATAGTGCCCTTAGGTAAAAGAGGTGCAGCGTTCTCAGCGTAAGGATAGCCACGCACCCAATTGTGGTCATAGCCAACGCAAGAAAGAGTTTCTACCGTGTAGCCCCAGATAGCTTCGAGACACATGCGTTCGCCCGGGGCGTGAAGGTGCGGTTCGAAAGTAACAACCTTGGTGTGTTGATTTAGTACGGTATAAGCATGAAGCTCCTGGTCTTTCTCGTTACCAGTGATACTGATATCCACGCCGTTACCTAAACCGATAAAAGCAGTCTGATACTTGGGTTTGTAGTCTTTTTCGTGGAAGCGGAACCCTACTTCCATGTGAGCAGTAGTATCGCGACCATTTGAGTGCATATGCACAGAATCAGAGACGATGGACGATCCGGCCTTGAGAAGCCGACCTGCATCTTGGTCAAAAATATCTGCGTTTCTGCCAACTTCGTGCACGGGCCATGGGATCGAAATGCCAGGGCCGCGTTCGCCATTCTCGTCTAGCTGTGCTGTGCTCCAGATCATGTGGTGGAAGATATACGCGCCACCGACAGTATCTCGACCAGTGCCAGCCTGATTATTGACATCGTTTACTTCGACGACTTCGACAGATTTAACGTAGCGATCCTCTTCCAAATTTGTAGGCATATAATCGATTTCACCCCACCAATCAGGCGTGCCTGCTAGTTTCGTGACTTCGTTCATTACAACAACTAGATCAGGCTCGCCGGCCTTCCACTTTAGGCTGTCATCGAAAACTAATGAATCGGGAGCGTCGGCTTCATTGCCTTTTGGCGTGCCGCTTCGCGCCCATGCAGAGATCAGCGCGAGTTCTTCGTCGCTAAGTGATGGATCATCTTTGAATTCCTGTATGCCGATGTCCTTTTCCATGTACCAAGGAGGCATAGCACCTGCGCGATCCCGCAGAGCGGTCTTGTATTCAATCAAACCGGCAAAAGGAGCAACTTGGTCATAAGTGACTAAAGGCATTGGGCCGGCACCACCATCGCGGTGACAGTTCTGGCAGCTACGCTGCAGAATTGGCTCAATATCCTTGTGAAATGTGACTTCGCTTGATTGTGCTAGCGATACGCCAGGAATGGACATTACTGCTGCCACTGCCATGCTGCTTAGCAGTGATTTTGCGGAAATTATTCGCATATGATGCTACCCCTTAATAGCTGGTTTAATCGTCTGTCTGATGATAATTGAAATTGAGTTCAGTTCTTAATAGATGATGCGTGAACGATAACATTATTTTGCTAGTAATTGAATTTTTCTGAACGCGAAATAGGTCGAGTAATAGCGCCTCGACCCTGATAAGAGACTGAAAAATGGCCAATTTCGAAGATATACCGAAATTGATCAATTTCAGTGCTGGACGAGGAAAAATATCTGTTTTAAGGCTTGCTGCCACGCAGCAGTGTCCAGAGATTGCTGCTGGCGAGCAAGCTTGCGAAAAGAACTAATAAACCGAGGCTAAACCATTGAACTGAATAGGATAAGTTCTGGTTAACATCAGCATTTACGGCTGGCCAGTGACGCACCAGCACGCCATCTTGCTCCTCGGTGAGTCGAACCTCGAACGGAAACAACGGTTCACCAATGATATCGGTGATTACGCCGAATTCGAGGCTACGCATCTGCAGCGGCCACACAGACGCGTCGATCTGGCTAGAAAGTACTCGCGCATTTTCAGGGGGCACGTAAATCTGACCGGTAATCTCCATCTGCCCGGAGACAGGGCGCAGATTCGGCGGAGTATCTGGCGGCAGGATACCTGTGGTCCAGCCCCTATTGACAAGAATGAGCTGGTTGTTGCTTTCTAAGCGAAATGGTGTGACTACCCCGTATCCAATCATTCCTTGAAAAAATTCAGCCAATAGGAGGATAGAGCGGTCATTTACAAATTCGCCCTTCATTGAGACATGTCGGTTCTGTAATTCTGGATTTGCGCGGTGCAAATCCCAAGTGGGGATGCTCTCAATCGGAGCGGCATTCAGACTGGACTCAATGACGAGGGCGGCCTGAGCTTCGATCTTCTCCGCAGCTCGATCTAGTTGCCATAAACCAAGTCGGGCGAAGGCGGTGGCTGTGATAAAAACACAGGCTGCGAATATCCAGTTGATGCGGATGTGAAATATCCCGATGGAGTGTTTTGATCGAAGTTTCATTTAGTGCCATTTTAAAGTTAATGCTCACTGTACGGTGAGGGCGATTCTATAGACCTACTGTGGTGCTAAAATAGTCAGCGCCTCAATGAGCGGAGGAAGACTAATTCAGATCAGTTGGAAATTCAATTGGAACGAGAACGGAACTGGCCTACTAACACCATAGGCACCAATGATAGGGAGGGCGATAGTAAGTTATAAGCCGTCCGCAAACTATTACTGCACACCAGCAGACAAGGGAAATGGCTGCCATGATTTTAGCGCGGGAAATTACATATGAAGCGCAGGCTCGAGACTGTATATCAGTCGCTGTGGTCGCATAGAAAAATATCATATTAATGCCAGCTATCAACATAAAGAATAATTTTGATTGTACAGCAGGGTTGTAGAGATATTGATCTGGAGCGGTACTTAAAAACATAGTTCCAGTAATCACGTTTAACAAATAGCCAGTTACCCCAAAAGGAATCAATCGGTGTAGCTCGGATAATGAAATTTCCTTCGCAAAGCCCATCATGCGTAGATCGAATAAGCCGACGGTTCCGATTAGCAAGCAGAGGCCTAAGAAATGAATCGACTCGGCGATAGGCCAGCCCCAAGGGGAATTCATAAAGGCATAGATGCCGGTTGCTTGCGAGAAATTAAGTAGAAAGTCAATCATGGCTACTCAATAAAATCGTGAGGCAAGGAGAATGCTGTGGGTATAGGCAAGAAATCGCCCAGCGGTCAACGTAATTACCCATAGAGCAATAGAGAGATAAGCAAGCTTGATGGATGGGCTATCGATCGAGACGTCGGGTTTATTTGAGAATGTACTTTGAAGCCGCTTGCTTATCAGCAACCCAATAATTACTGCACACAGCTTTATATAGAACACTGGGTTGGTAAGGGCCTTAGCCGGATATGCCAATAGTAAGGCGATTCCAGAGATGAAAATCATACCTGCCGCGTACCAGTGGATTACGTAGAAACGGCTTAGGGCTGATATATTTAACCGAGGTGCGAAGCCAATTACTCGCAATGCAATAGCAAAATTTACGCCCACGACAAAGGCCATAGAGAGCGAATGCAGAGTCAGCGAACTAAAGAACGCGACCCCCGATTCCCGCATCAGTATGCTGAGGGCGGTTTCTTCGAGTCTGGCTAGTATTTCCAGCTTAACCAATCCTTTTTTGTAAGTCTTTATTAGTCATTTGACAATCATGTTCAGGTAAGGCGCGGTTCAATGTCGCCTTCCATTTCGGCACGAAAATTTTCACCTGATTTCGTCAGGTTCGCTTGAATAACACAGTATTGTCAATGCTGAATTCTCAGCTGAGGATGGCGCCACGGTCAACACGAAGCCATCGAATTTGAGATATTACTCACTATTTAGGATTTGGCTGCCCGGCTGAAAGTGATATGGTAGTTGAAAATAAAACATAGGAGATAATAATGAGAGACTATTTGGTAAAAAATGTCCTAAGGTCGCGCTTTTATACTCTGCTAGCGGCACCGGTGTTGATAATGTTGAGCATTATCTGCGTAGCCGCAGAGAGTGGTTTGGTCCCAAGGACGGCTGATGAAAAGCCGGACTTTAACGGCATTTGGCAGGCAATTGGAACCGGGCACTGGAATGTAGAGCCTCACGCCGCGGACTTTAGCCCCCTCGTTGAGCTCGGAGCGATCGGTGCAATTCCTGCGGGACTGGGCATCGTTGCGGGTGGGAGTATCCCATATACTGCTCAAGCCCGTGCTAAAGCGGCTGAGAATAGGGCAGATTGGTTGTCGAAGGATCCAGTCGTGAAATGCTATATGCCTGGTGTGCCGAGGGCGAATTATCTTCCTTTTCCCTTCCAGATTATTCAGTCTCCAGAACATGTCGTCATGGCATATGAGTTTGCGAGTGCAAGCCGCATTGTTTATATGAAGCGTCCAGACTTCGAGGCGCCTATACTTAGTTGGATGGGGCATTCACGCGGGCATTTCGAAGGTGATAGCTTGGTCATAGATGTGACTGATCAAGTGCCTGACACATGGTTAGATCATGCGGGCAATCATCACAGCGATGCGCTGCGGGTAACTGAACGTTATACACATATGGGGCCGAATACCCTCATGTATGAGGCAACACTTGAAGATCCTAATGTGTATACCGAAGCATGGACAATGAAGTTTCCGCTATACCGAAGGCTAGATGAAAACATGCAGTTACTTGAATTCAAATGTGTTGAATTTACAGAGGAGCTCATCTACGGTCACCTGCGCAAGGGATCGGAAGCAGAATAGGACTGCTCTAGTCGCGCCATTTGCCAGAGTTTTCGAAGTTCTAAGGCCCGCTTTGCAGCGGGTTTTATAGAATTCTAAAATCTAAGACCAACGGATTACCATTCACAAAAAATCAATAAAGCCGGTGGGCCTTAGGAAGAGTGTTTGGAAAGTGTGAATTCGCGTTTCTTTGTCCCTAGTTGGCTGACGAATTCAGCGATTCTGTTGCTCAAGTAGGCCGGTATCGACGCCTTGGATTCCTACCATCGCCAAGGTGATGAGAAACGAAGTCTGCGGTCCTTCATGGGAATTCGTCGGGATGAACCACTCATCTGGGGAGTGGGCCCCGCCGCCATTACCACCTCCGGCGATAGTTATCGCGGGAATCCCCAGTGACATGGGGACATTCGAGTCGGTGCTGGAGATACTCAACTGTTGTAGTTCTATGCCCACTTTGTCGAAGGAGAGGGCCGCAGCCTGAACTAGTGAATCCTCGATAGCAGTTCGTCCTACAGGACGGTCTCCGATCAATACAAAGTCCACTCTAATTTCGCCGTTATTCCAACGTGCGTTCTCTTCGGCCACGGCTTCCACAGCAGCGGCCTTGGCGCGTTCTTCTAAAAGAGCCAATTGCTCCCGATCATTAGATCGCATATCAAGAGCGAATACGGCATCAGCTGCAATAGAATTAACAGAGGTGCCGCCGGTTACCGTGCCAACAGTGAATGTGGTCTTGGGGAATAGAGGAGTTTCAAAGTCGGCTATCTTGTTGATAGCCCTGCCCATAGCATGAATGGCGCTAGCTAGGCCAAAGGCGCCGAAAGAGTGTCCGCCTGGCCCGCTAAAACGAAACTCAAAGCGTCTGCTGCCTGTGCCGCCCGTGGTGATGCGCCGAAGTCGAACGCCATCGATAGAGACGAAGCCATCTATCTCTGGGTGGTCTCGAAAAATCGCTTTGATACCTCGCAAATCACCTCTACCTTCTTCGCCGACGTTTGCGGCAAATATGATATCGCCATGAGTCTGAATTTTCGAAGCGTTAAGCGTCTCGATAATGGAAAGCATAGCTGCGAGGCCGCGAGTGTCGTCACCTATGCCTGGAGCATAGTAGCGTCCTCCACGCAGTTCGATGCTGGTATCTACCCCTTCGGGGAATACCGTGTCTAAGTGGGCGGCTATAAGAAGGGTTGGGCCATCACCCTTGCCACGACGAATTCCAATTGCGTTGCCCTCACTATCGATATAAGCATCTTCCAGTCCGCGATCCTGCATCAGGGTTAAGTAGTAGGCAGCTCGCACCTCTTCTTTAAACGGCGGGGCAGGAATTTCGGTTAGTCGAAACTGTTCTCGAACGATTTCTGCTTCTCTGGCTTCTATTCTCAGCAGCCCAGCGGTGACACGAGGGTCAGAGGAAATTGCATCAAAAGAACTTCTAATAGCATTGTCGATGGGGACTAGAGATTGCTGTGCAAAAACCGATGAATGGAGCAAACTAAGCAGTGCTGTGAAACTAAGAGCCAGAAATATAGTGTTTTTTTTCAAGGATAACTCCAACTTAATAAAATATTCACATACGAAGCCCTGGGCTTCCAGCGCCAAGGCGCGGAGCTTACGCATGGGCGCGGAAAGCTCAGCGAGCTTGCTTTGTCGATGCTTTCCTGACAATTCTTCAGGTCACCTTAGCTGAGAGTGATTGTAATATCGAATAGCGTTGTGTTTGGCCTCTGGCTTAAATCTATTCTTAGTTTGTTTGCCAGTGGTGTTTTGCTAGTTGAGATTAGCAAGAAAGGCTAAGTGTGCCTTGCCATGACGAATTGTTCAATACAGGATGGTTTCACTACTGGCTGCTTCGTACTTCTAGCATGGCATTGAATAGAGCTTCTCTTTCCACCTCAGAAAGTGACTGACTCTGTAGTGTCCTTATAAAAATTTTCCTGCTCTCTTCTTTTACTGCTGATTGATTTTGCAACAGCGTGGCGAAGAGTGCGACGATATCGCTACCCAGTTGATCCAGTGCCGGGCGGATATTCGATTCCAGATCTACTGATCGGGCAGGCATCTCGAGAGTTAATAATTCAGCCCTGAAGCGATATTGGATTGCCTTCGCTGCGTTTATCTGGGCAATGAAAAAATGCTCCATCGAATTCGGGTCCAGTCCGTGCCTCACTGCGAGTTTTTTAGCGTTAGAAAGAACTATCTTCTCGCGCTCGATATCCTCTACTTGTATTTGATTTTGAGCCTTAAACAGCGCGACATCCTTCATGTATCCCAATCTTTCATCTATAGTTTTAAATAATAAGAGGGAGAGTTTTGAATCGGCGCTGCTGACTGCGCTAGAGAAGGTGAGCGCACTTAAAATTATTGTAAGAATTATTGAAAGGAAATAGAGTTTCTTGGCTTTTATTAATCTCATGATAGCCCAGCTATTTATTTTTTTGCAGCAGTGGTGCGATAGCACGATCAACAATTGAGGCGAGAGTTGAAGCCACTAGAGCGTAGTTGAAGTAGATGATTATCCATTTGAAAAAATCTTGCGATTGCTCGAATACAGTTAGTCTGGAGCTAGCGAATAATACAATAGGAATAAAATAAAGAATTCCATTCCAGCGTCCTAGGAAGCTCATTCGTAGTTGCTTTTGTTTGAATAAATAGTAGGAATCAAATACGTATTGTGAGAACGCAATGATTATTAATAGAGGCAGAAGGATACTTGATAGGCCAATCGTGGAGAGGGCAAAAAGAGCTGTTGTAACAAAAATAAAGTCCGTGCCATGGTCAAATAGCATGCCTCTGGAAGATGCCGTATTAAGGGCGCGGGCGACCTTTCCATCGAAGTAGTCGCTCGCCATGGCAATGAAAACGAGTGCTGGTAAGAGCCAGCTCGCGAATAATAATGGATCCGCTATTGCCATAGCTACTGGAATAACCAGTAGCAGGCGAATAGCAGTGAGCAGATTGGCCATTACTTGCCGAACAAATCCCGTTGAGCCTTGCGCCAGAAAACGAGACCTATAGCGGCATTGAACAATATGAAAAAATTGTGTTGAACGAAACCAAATGCTGCCATCTGGCCTTCATTTTCTGGAAACAAGATGACCCAGAAAGTTATCGCCGCTGCGCGCATAGGTGTAGGAACAGCGGCTGCAAAGAAAATAACTGGTAAGAAAGGTAGCAAAGTTATTAGTGATGCTTCAACGCCGAATAAGTTGAGTGCAATGGTGTAAACAACAATGGCTGCTAGCAGGGCAGGTGAGCGAAGTAAGAAGAAGGCTCCATAGTGCCATAGTTTGGCTTGGCGAAAGGCGTGCAATACAGTTTTTTCGCGAAATTTATTCTCTGGGAGAATCGCCCCTCGAAAATAGGCTATCCAAAGAAGGAACAATGCAGTGGCAACTGCTGCAATATAGGGTACCAAGCCGAATACTTCCGGCAGGGAATCACCGCCGACTGCGAAGCCGACAGTGGCCCAGACCAATAGGTAGTATATTTCGCAGAACATCACGAATAGCATTACCGAGCCAACTTCCCAGCCCGGAATTTTATCACGCTTGTTCAGGTAGTAGGCCATAGCGCCTTTGCCGATCTGCTCATTGAATATAGAGATGATGTAGGAACTGGCGCGGATTGGCATAATGTCTTTATATTTAATGTCAGCCACAAACCAATTTAGCGCCTTCGTGACCACGAGGGTGTCTATTGCGAAGTAGAAGAGCGAGTAGCAGATCATTAATGCAAGCCACGGTATCCAATCTACTTCCGCAAATACTTGTGTCATATATTCGACGAGGCTGAGCCCTTCTCGAGCAGCTGCGCCATTTAGTCTGTAATAAAGATAAGCAAAGCAGAGCGCGGTAAGAATGAGAAAAACAACGCGGCCGATCGTGCTGGGCTTTTTCTTGCCGGGTGCTACATGCGCCTCAGGTTCTGCTGTTACTTCTGGGTTGCTTTCGATTTCTTCGCTCATTTTTTTCTCTTATGCTCCAATATTTTTTCCAAAGTGTTCTGTAAAGGTGTAAGAGTGATGTTCAGCTCGTCATCTGCATTGCTCTCTACCACTTCGTTCATTGTAATGACATCAATTACTGTTGGTGTGATGCCTCCCCCCTTGATGCGAGAACTTATTGCAGCAACTAATTTGGCTATGGCAATTGGGACTGACCCTATTTCAACTTTGTTGTTCATCATCGACGCTGTTTTTAGAATGAGGTCACGATAGCTGATCGGTTCAGGTCCTACCAATTCATGCACCTTCGCTTCTTTGGAATCGCTATTGCAACAATTTAAAATAGCTTGATTGAGGTCGTCGATATCTAAAGGGCGCATAGAGTATCTGCCACCGCCTAGAATTTTCGTCTTGGCCTGCGAAGCTACCCCTATCATAGAGCTGGCACCTGCAGTGTTGGGCCCAAGCAAAATGGGTGTTCGAATGATGCTTGCTGGAATGTCTGAGCTCTTAACGAATTCTTCAGCTAATCCTTTAGAGCGGAAGTAGGCGTTGCTAGAATTTTTACTGGCACCAACTACGCTGATAAAGACTATGTGCTTGGCGCCCAGGTTTTGAGCCGCTTTTACCACTGCTTCGGTGGCGTCGACGTTTGCACTGGCATAGCTGGTATTTTTGTTCTCGATAAGAATTCCGGCGAGGTGTACGATGCAATCGGCTCCCTCTAAGGCTTCTGCTAGCTTAGCGGGGTCATTATAGGAGATGATGCGTGGGTCTACCTGTGGAGAGCTTGGCAATGATTCCATAGCGCGGTCAGAGCGAACTCCGGCAATAACGTTAATATCTGTCTCTGCGATGATATGGGTGAGTAAGTTCAGGCCAACACTGCTGTTGGCTCCAGTAATAGCGATTTTCATTCTGAGTTTAAATTCTCCTGATTTTTGAAAGATCCATTGGATACGACTCCATGGCGGATTTGGATTGATGTTACTTTTCTGGCACCCAAATAACATGCTATGCAGGGACTCGTCTGCAAGTAATGATTGTTTACGCTTGGATTCATAACCTAGGGTTCCCTAGATGGCCTGCGCCAGATTTTCTAGTTTCTTGGTACGTTGCTTCTTGGCAGCAGAATTATTCTCAATTTCACTTAATCCCTGCGCGAGACTGGCGCTTTGGTGGCGCTCTTTAGGCGCGCTATCATACAGTGTATTTCGCATGCGAGGCAGCCGCTTCAAGTTACGAATTGTGTCTTCGATTGCCTGCGGTGTCCACTCCTGACCGTAGCTAGCACCAGCGGCTCGGGTGATGCTTTCATTCATAAGCGTGCCACCTAAATCGTTGGCCCCAGCGTTTAAGCAGGCGGTCACGCCATCCAAACCCATCTTTACCCAAGAAGCCTGAATGTTATCGATTTGCCCGTGAAAAACTAGCCGAGCTATAGCATGCATTAGAACTGCTTCGCGAAAGCTGGGGCCGCGACGGGAAAGGCCCTTAAGATACATAGGAGCTTCCATATGAACATAGGGTAGGGGGACGAATTCGGTAAAACCACCAGTTCGTTTTTGTAAGGCGCGAATTCGAAATAAATGATTAGCCCAATGCTTTGGCCGGTCAATGTGGCCGTACATGATGGTTGCGGTTGTTCTGAATCCGACCTTGTGGGCGGTCTCCATCACTTCCAGCCATTCTTCAGAATTTAATTTATCTGCACAGAGTACCTGTCTAACTTCATCATCGAGCACTTCTGCTGCAGTGCCGGGGAGGGTATTCAATCCCGCGACCATAAGTTTTTTGAGAAATTCTTCGAGGGAGATACCAAGTGTACTTGCACCTTGCCAAACTTCGAGAGGGGAGAAGGCATGAATGTGCATATCTTTTGCTGCATGTCTTACGGTTTTAACTATATCGAGATAAGTTTGGCCGGTGTAATCGGGATGAATTCCCCCCTGCATGCAGACTTCGGTCGCACCTCTGTCCCAAGCTTCGCGAGTGCGTCTCGCGATTTCTTCAGCGCTGATGTCGTAGGGCCGGCCGCGCAGGTTTTCGCTCATCTTACCTTTCGAGAACGCGCAAAACTGACATTTGAAGTAACAGAC
>Ga0308016_10001580_pt1 | contig 11274 bp, 6 predicted proteins | sample Neamet233_FD_203129 | JGI IMG/M metagenome (GOLD analysis project Ga0308016, IMG submission 203129) | Marine microbial communities from water near the shore, Antarctic Ocean - #233 | ecosystem: Environmental > Aquatic > Marine > Unclassified | place: Southern Ocean | collected 2014-07-28
ATTAGAAGCTATGAGTTCTGTTACTGAAGTAAGTACTGCTGACTCTGTTGAAGATAATTTTAGACTTATTCCTGGCGACAGTCAATCTCTTGTACTAGAAGAGGAAGAAGCCGCAGATGGTTGATATTCAATGGAGTGATGACTTTGATCGAGGATCAGATTGGATTGCTCCAAAGTGTGTTATTGGACTGGATCGCGACGGGGTAATAAACGAGGACCTTGGAACATATTGTTATAGATCAAAAGATTTTAAACCAATTGAAGGTAGCATAAAGGCTATTGCAAAGTTACGTAAATTAGGACATAAAGTTGTAATTATTACAAACCAGGGCGGGATTGAAAAAGGTCTATTTGATGAAGATGATGTTGATGCATTACATAAACATATGTTTGATTTATTTGGTGAAGAAGGATGCCAAAGTATAGATGGAATATATTATAGTGCTAGTAGTAGAAAAAATGATTTGTATGCAAAGCCCAACACTGGCATGTTCAAACGTTGTGAAAAAGAAATACCGCACATAAAGTTTTCAAAAGGATATTACGTAGGCGATAAAATATCTGATCTTAAAGCTGCTATAAAAGTTGGTGCAAAGCCAATACTAGTGCGTACAGGATATGGACTAGAAACTGAAGCATTAATTAACAAAAGATTTACGTATAAGTCAATAAAAAAGCGTACCAAAGTATTTGATACGCTTTTAGATTTTGTTAATTACCTCGAAAGTTAAGCTTGAGCTTCACCCCACTTAATAATAATATTTGAATTAATATTTGCTCCTGCCACTTTATATACATTAATAGCTAACACATCCGGACCATTTGGGAATGTACCTCTACCACCTAGTGGTGTATTAGTAAGTTCCTTTAGATCTTTTAGATCTAGTGTTGAACGTTCGCCTGGTACAGCAATGAATGAGAACACAGTCTCTCCTGGTTGAGCAAACGGTGGTTGTTCAAAGCTTGCTGTAACTGTACCTGTATTAAGTGCTAGTGTTCCTGTGTACGAGTTGTTAAAGTCTATTTGATAAAATGTACTTCCGGCCCATGTAATACTATTAATATTATTAATATATGTATTAGATGGAAATGTAGCTCCGCCATTTATTGCAGTAATTTCAGTACCAACAATAGCATTTGATGTATCTACACTAGATGTAGTAAAGTAACCGTAGTTTTTGTTTACAAGTGCAGCGTTATAAGTAAAAGTAAAATGATCTGTTAAGCCTGTACCAATGTTTCCAGTTAGACTCCTACTAATTCTAAAGTATCCGTAGTTGTCATAATCACTAATGTAACCCCACTCAATAGTTGTGTTAGCTGGAATGTTAGTTCCTGAAATCGCTAATCCTTCAGCTAGATAAGTGTCACTCGATCCAAAGACAGCTATGTAGTCAGTGGGATTAACATAGATATATCTGCCGTTATTTCGACTTTGGTACGATCCAGAATCAACTTGTGCAGAAATTGCAGCTACAGAAGTTATATCAGCTGTAGTAGCACTTGTACCATCAGTCCATGTAACACCACCACCTGATGCAATTTGAGCAAAGCTAGGTTGTCCACCTTGTGCAACACCACTTAGTCCTGTCCAGTTAACATCACTTGGATTAAGTGGATAGTTTTGTGGATTAAGCACTCCTTCAATAACAATGCCGCCAGCACCAGAATCTGATGTAACTTCAAGACCCATTAGAAGTAACTGAGCACGATTAAGTAGTTCTCGTTCGCCTAAGTCACCTGTAATAGCATTTGAGACACTAGGCGCTAATCGCATCATAAACGCTGTTTGTTTTGTAGTACTAACAGCAATCCCTGTTTCAGCGTAACTAAAGATATATCCTCGATCTTCATCAAACCCGCCATCTGTTAGGAAAGCTGAACCCCAATGTGATATAAGTGGAGTAATTGTTTGTGAAATTATAATAACACCTGTTCTAGCTACGTGTGTTGCCGCCGGTCCGCCTGTATAACTACGTTCTGCTCCTGCTTGGAATGTTAGTAGATTGGCATTTCTTTGTACACCACTAAGTGTATTTGTTACTTTGTTATTAGTAATATATGTCATAACTTCGTTATTAATATATACAGTTGCTTGATCTGGAAAGAAACTACTATCAACTAATTCAATAGTTGTTTGTGCAGCAGTCATTGCAGTTTTAAGCTTACCTGGAGGACCTTCGTTAGTAACTTCATAACGTACAGGTAAGTTACCTGAACGCATAAATGCTTCTGTGTTTACGTTTGAGTTACGCATTCTGTGTGCAAATACAAAGTTACCGCTCGAACCACGTGCCATCCAATCAATAAATCCAGCACCATACCATGTATACTGAATTCCAATCATTTGCATTTTAGCAATGTCCATCTTATAGCCACTTGGACCAGTGCCGTCTAATCGATCTAAGTTAAAGTCTTTTTGTTTTGCTTTCTTATCGCTTACTAGTGCAACTTTTGCACCTGTGATGTTAATAACGCCGCGCCAGTCAGGCGTCACTGTCATTATTGTATCACTATCAACGTGACTAACAACATGTGTCATACCTTTAATAATAACTCTATCGCCAGCAATTAATTGATCTGTGAATCTTGTATTTGTACCTGTAATATAGTTTGAGTCTATGTTTAGTGAAATAGTTCCTGCAATTTGTTTTGTACCTGTACGCTGTACTGCACTAATCTGTGTACCATCAAACTCCCAAAAGATACCGTTTTGATCATCAAAAATACCTGAACGTACTGTTGCGCCATGCCAGCTAACAACACTCATTTGTGCTGCAAAGCCTAGTACAGCGGTTGTTGCACCTAGTCTACGCTTTGATCTAACTTTAAATGTTCTTTCATCTGTAATTGATACTACAGAATAATCAAACTCGGATCCTACAGATGTTTCTGTACCGCTATTGTAACCTTCAGTTTCAATGCCAAGCAATCTAATTACTCCGCCTACTTGACAACCGTGATCGTTATCATCTGTAGTAATAGTAATTAATGCATCAACTTCTACACCATCTGCTGTTACGCTTTGTAGATCGTAACTTGGTGCAAACAATGCACCAGTTGTATACATAATACCTTTACCTGACTGATATCTAATATACTTTTTACTTTGACGTATTGCTTGTGCTCCGTATTGCGGACCACCTGTACCTAGCTGTACTCCACCATCGTATGGTCTGTGTACAAAGAAGCTGTCTGGTCTTGGATACACAATTCCGTTAAGCGGGGTGCTACTTACATCAATAGCACCAGTTGACCTTGCTTGATATCGTATAGTATTTGTTGTTGGTACTTCTGTAATAAAGAACGAGCCTCCAGCTAGATCATGTTTATTAGTCCCACCATCGTCACTAGTTATTGTTACAATAAATGTATCTCCTGGAACTAGTCCGTGAGCATATGTCCATTGTGCGTTAATTGTTGCTAGTGCTGCATAACTTACTGTTTGATTAATTGCTATTGATGCAGTAGTAGCTTCTGATATTGTTACAGTTGAAATAATATCAATATTTGTTCCAGGATTAGCAATTGTATATGTGCCTGTTACTGCTGTTATTGTTCCGGTTGCTCCGTTAATTGCATCAATATATAATTCAATATCATTTAGTGGGCTAGCTCCTTCTAATAAAGTACCTAATACTTTAATTCTATCGCCTATCTTATAGTTTGCTCCACCTGCAAATACAACAATATTATCATACGAACTTAAATTTCTTCTAACACTAAACGTAGCACCAGTACCAATATTAGGAACATTTGCTCCTGCAACTCCGTTGTACGGACCAGTAGGCTGTGCTGAACTACCTGCAATTGTTATTTTTGTTACTAGCCCAGTTGATGCAGTACCTACTTCTGTAATAGTTACAGTAGCATCGTTAGCAGGTGAAGCACCTCTTAAACTAGTACCAGGAATAACTAACTGTTGGCCTGATGCATATCCTGTGCCTTGGGCACTTATACCTTGAGAAAGATCAACAGTATAATCTCCATCAGCCATTTCAACTTGGAATTGAGCTCCTGTTCCTTGCCTGTTAGATCCGCCAACTGCTGTTACTGTTGCGCCATTAATTGCAACTCCAACAGTTGTATATGTTAGAATAGAGCCACTTGCATCAACACTAACAATAGTAGCTACAATATCATTAGCAGGTGTTGCTCCACCAAATCCGGAAGTGTTGCCCGCAATAGTAAAGGTTTCGCCTACTAAGTAGTCAACGCCGCCACTGCCAGTTACTTGATAACTTGCTCCAGTTATTTGAACTGTAAAGTCTGCGCCGCCGTTTCCGCTAACAGTGTCAGACGTATATGCTACTGTATTGAATGTTTGATCTCTTTGTGGTGCGTTTGGTGTAGTGTATGATATGCTTGTAATCCGGCCTGCAGCGCCAACGCTCTGTGCGTCAAACGTAACTGCTGCGCCACCACCTGCACCAAGTACTGCATCAGCAATAGTAATAGTTGCTCCTGCAACAACTCCTGTGCCTCCTGTAGCAATAGAAATACCATTACTTGCAATATCACCAGCAGTTGAAATAGTATTAACATTCATAGTAAAGTTGGCTGCTCCGCCGTTACCTAATGCACTATCTGCGATAGTAATTACATCGCCAGCAGTATGTCCTGAACCTATAGTAACTACTGTTACTGCTAGTACTGCTCCAATTGCACTTACTTGTATGTTAAATGTACCTACTGTTCCTGAGCCACCACTTGTACCATTTACGTTACTATATGTGCCTGCGGTTCTTGAAGCATTAGCTGCACCAAAAGTGTTCATACTTGTATGGCCACCGCCAGCTTGTACTACAACATTATAAGTTGAGCCGCCACCGCCTGTACTAGCTACACCTGTATATGTTCCTGGAGATCTATTAGCAGGTACTTGCGTAATATTAGTTATTGATAGTACATCGCCTCCTGCTGCTATACCAGTAACACCTAAATAGTTATTATTAGCAACAGTTCCATTAGCTGGAGAAATTGTAGATCCAGCTAGCACAATACTATCACCAACTACATAACCTGTGCCGCCATTGTTAATAGCTACTCCGGTATAAGTTGTATTTAAAAATGAAGCATTAAAAGTTGCACCTGCACCTGCATTTCCAAATGGTGTATGTGCTATGTTGGATAGTGTTGCATATCCATTGAATGATAATCCTGTAATAGTAGCAGCATTAATATCTCCGTCACTGTTTACTGTATTAACAGCTATAGAAGCGTCATTAGCAGGAGTTGATCCGCCTAATAAATTACCTAGTACTTTAATAACATCACCAGGTTCATAGTTGTTGCCACCTGCTGCTACAGCACTTAATACATATCCATTTGTTGAGTCTCCTGACGGAGTAATATTAAACGTAGCATTTTCACCTAATGCAGAAACATTAACTCCTGCAAGATTTGTATAAGTTACTATATTACCAATTTTTGAGTTCGTAAAGTTTCCGCTGAACTGTACTCCTAATGCGTCACCACCTGTACCTACAGTTTGTACATAAATTGCTTGACCATCACCTCTGTCAAGTGCTTGGTTAACTTGTAATCCTGTTGTAGATTCAACTTGTAACGTATCAGTATTTGCAGCCGTTGTCGCTGTTGTTGTTAATGTTAAGAATGTTCCGCCGCCTGCACTAGTATCAATTATTTGTGTTACTTGTGAGCCAGATGGAATACTTCCGTGTACTAATGGTGAACCTGTTTCCGGAGCTGGTCCGTCAAAGGGTATAATTGTAGTACCGGCTGCTACACCTAATTGTGTTGTAAAGCTTCCTGAAGATCCATTACTTGAAATAGTAAACGAAGCTTGCCCGATGCTTGCTCCTGTATAAAACGCTGCTTTTCTTAGTTGGCAGTATGTTGTAACTAATATTTGTCCGTTACTTGAGCCAACTTTTGACTTTGCATAATATGTAAAACTTTTTTCTGTTGGAGTAGTATTAATAACAAAAGAACCTTCAGCTCGAGCAACTCCTTGAATAGAATTTTCTAATGCTTTAATAGTAATAGGTTGACCTGGTTCAAATCCATGTGAAACTACTGTTGTAACTGTAATTAAACTAGCACCAATACCTGCTGTTCCAGAACTAGCATCTGTTGTAATATTTGCCACGGCAGTGTTTGTTGCAGGAATTTCATATACACTAGGATAGCCCCTTAGTGTACCAATAGCTGACCATTTAGTAGGCTGTAATCCGTACTCAAAGTCAGCATCAAGCATGCTTAATGGATTAGCAATTCGCATACGCTCAATAGCATCTGTACCAAAGTCGTATGGTCTCATTGTTACAAGACTTTTACCGTTTTCAGTATTTTCTGCAAATATTTGTAAGTCGTCAGTACTCTTATGACTAGTAGTATCGTAATTAAACCATATTTGTGTGACTGCATCAGTAGTTTGTAAGTAAGTTGCAAAATCTGCATCATACCCTTTAAGTTTTATTTTAGCTAATCCGCCTGTTTCAATATTTGGAAAGTTATATATAATTTCATTTTTTGTAGTGTTTGTAACTAGAAGTAATTCTGCAAGTGTCCACCGACCTTGTACTTTAATGTTACCTACTCCACTTGGCACAAGTGTCGGAAGTTGAGCAAGTCCTAGAGTAATAACATTAATAATAATTGCACTTAGTTCGTTAATCCTAGCAACCGTGTTAGCTTCCGCATTATCACCGCTAGTGTCTGTAGTTTGAATTACATCAGTTTGGAGACTAGTATAGAGTGTATTAGTAAATATATAATCTCTAATAATATCTCTTATTTTAGCATGCGTTTGTATTTCAGGCTGTCTATCACCATCAACTTGTGCTACTGAACCTTCCCAATAATACCCTGCAATCTTAGAAGTTTCTTCATTGCCTCCGTACCTAAGGTCCCATAAGTATGCATCAAGAACGTATCCTACATCTCGTTCACACTTAGATTCATTATATGTATATCCTACAAACCCTGATGCTTCTGCAGCTACTTGTGCTGCTATCCACGCTGTGGCTTCTTTTTGTATATAAAATTTATTGCCGTAAAGTAATGCGTATGCGTTAGGATATGTATATCCTACAGCACTCATGCCTGGCTTAAAGACGTAATTTTTTATCTGTGTTTTTGCCATATTCTTTTAAATCCCAAATGCTATTGCAAACGCTGTTGCTGTTTCATCAACATATTTTTTGTTCGGAACAGCCGTTAATCCTGCTACTGCACCACTAACTGTAGCTGTTGTAAATGCAGCTGTAGCTGGAGTTGCAGTGCCAATAGGTGTGTTATCTATTGTACTGTTATTTATAGGACCGACTATCCTTCCGTTGACACTATCGACTAGTAGTGTACTGTTGTCTGAAAAAACTGATCCAGTTAAGTCGCCATCAATGCCGCCCGGTGTGCTTAATAATCCTATTATACTTGCCGACCCGCCTATATTTGTATTTCCTACAATTCCTACTCCGCCTGCAACTTTAAGTGCTCCAGTTAGTAGGCTTGTACTTTGAGTAACGTCTGTAATAGATACTTCACTAAAATTTCTTGTTTGATCTAATACGTTTATTGTTCCGTATACTGATCCATCTACATTACCGTAATATAGTGTATCTGGTGCGCCTAATGCAAGAGTCCAAGTAAGTCTACCACTAGATTTACCTTGAGATGATGAACCTACAGTACTATCACTATGCCTTAATCCGGAGCTATACGCTACAGTATTACCAGGTGCAACACTACTAAAAATTTTAAATACTAATGTACTAAATGCTAAATCAATAGTAGAAGTTTGATTTCTATAAACAGTTATTGTAGGCTGATTATCTGTTTCGTCTTTAAATCTAAAATTACCAGCAGCTTCAACAAAATTAAAGTCTGCTGCTACGCCGGCTTCGCCTTCTACGTTAACTGATAGTGTTAAAGTTGTTGCAGAAATATTACCTGCGGCATCAACAGTAAAGCTAGGGCTTTTAAAGCCGTAATCGGATCTTAAAGGTGTATTAACTGTCGTTGGCATTTGTTACTCCATATAGTATATTTAGCCTACTTAGGAATGTCAACTAGTTAACGGATTCTGGTTATGAAAGTAGTTTGCAGTAAAAATAAACTTTGCACCTTCGTAACCTGTCTTAGCTGATATCAATAAATCTACGTAAGATTGGTTAACAGTGACTGACAAATCTGCAAGATCATTTCCTAAGTTACTTCTACCAACAACACTTAAATTTGCATAGTCAACCCCAACTGCAACAATGCATTTTATAATTTCTTTGTTAGTATTGTTAAAGTCAACTGATATGGTAAACTCAGCAGAACTAAATTCACCGGCGTGCCAGCGTTCTACCTGTGTGTTTGTATATGCTTGCTTCCAAGGGCCGTTGTGAGAAGTAGCACCATTGTTTCTCACCAACAGTGTTTTTTTAATACCTTCTTTAAAGTAGTTTGCTATATTAAACATAATGATCCTTTGTCATTATATTTATCAGTTGTTCCACACTGTAATAAGTTTATTATGTTCAGGCAAATACAAATATTCTATTTCACTTGTAGATAGTGTACGTATAGCATCGTCTAATGTTTCTACTAACGGTTCACCACCTAAATTAAAACTTGTATTAAAGATAATTGGTATTCCTGTTTTTTCTTTAAACGTTTTAATAATATCATAGTAATGTGGATTTTGATCTCTACTTACAGTTTGTATTCTACAAGTCCCATCAACATGGATAATAGCAGGAATCTTTTCTTCAATGCCTGGCTGGCAGTTGACAGCATACATCATTGTAGGAGAACTTTCCATACCACGTAGGTCGAACCATTCGTGTACATCTTCTTCTAGTATACTACCTGCAAATGGACGGAAGTATTCACGGTGCTTAATTTCATTTACAAAATCTTTACCATCTTTGAATGTAGGATCAAACATTAAACTTCTATTACCTAATGCACGTGGACCGTTTTCCGAACGTCCTTGGAAATTAGCAACAATGTTTTTTGATTTCATTAATTCAACAATATCTTCGTGAGTTGCATTTTTAATTTCAGCATCATATTTTTCTACTGTACTATAAATATCTTGTTCTGAATAATCATACTTAGGGCCTAAAAATACATCATTAGCACGTTCATTAACTGTGTTATCTTTTGTAGTCTTATAATGCTGCCACAATGCTGCACCCATTGCTGTTCCTGCATCATTTGAAATAGGTTCTACATAAATTTCAATGCCTTCATCTTTAAGAGCATCTAGATAGTGATAATTGGCAACACAGTTAAGTCCATAGCCGCCACTAATAACAACTTTTTTACATTTTGATATTTTAACAGCATGTCTAATTAATTGTACAACAGCTTCTTGTGTTTCTTGCTGTACTGCATATGCTAAATCTCTTCTATTTTCAAGATATGTAACATCTTCTTGATCATATGCAAGATCGTCATTAGATAATGACGCATATAAGTTTTTATTAATAACTGCACCGTTTGGATATCTAGGAACTATTAAACTTCTATTTGTTGAAGGCACAGGCAAAGCTGATTCATTGTCCATGAGTGAGGGGATTTCTTTATTTGCTTTACCATAAGGGGATAATCCCATAGTCTTGCCAGCTTCAATAGAAGTAAACCCACAATATTCTGTTACAGCTTCGTATGCTTTTACAATACCAGCTCTATCATGAATAAATGCTGAATATTCTGCACCTGGTTCTCCCCAATTGGAGGCGTCCCACTTATCAGCTAGCCCTCCTGGAATAGCTTCGCGGGCACCTAGACTCTTATGCAAAGTTTTAAAGTTTGCAGGGTAGCTACACTTGTAAATGCTTTCAGTTTCCCATACAGTCATATCAGTACCACTGCTGTTCAGCGGAAAAAATGTGCCTGCTCCATCAACAATTACTGCTACAGCTTGATCGAATCCTGATCTATAAAATGACATTGCTGCATGCATCTTATGATGATACATAGCCACGTCAATTACTTTATCTTGATTTCCAGGTTGTTTTGCATCTAGCAATCCTATTTTTCTTGCTAGTCCAGTATAAACATCTTCACCAGAGTAATCTAGTTTTCCAGCTGTCTCTTCTAAAGAGGTTGTATGGCAGATAACTAAGTGATCTAGTTTATCTGTGTACTCTAATATTTTTAACATACTAGCTAGAGGGCCGCCGTCATACTTTAAACGTGTTAGCCGTTCTTCTTCAATACTGAAAACAATCTCGCCGTCTTTAAGCAAACACACTCCTGAGTTGTGTCCTCTAGCTACTCCTGCAATCCAAATTGGTCTTGACATTTAATATCCTCTGTATGTGTTAAAATTGTTATCTGTAACGTAATGATCTATCTTTTCTCTAAATTGGAATAGGTCAATTTCGGTTTCATTATATGTAGTATCTACGTAATTAATTATACTACTTTGTTTATCGTTAAGCGTTATTTCTTTATCTAGGGTCGGTAATAGACATTCTTGTAACCACGTAGCATGGGCGTGTGTTGACGGATGGGGATCCCACCAATACGGCTCTTCTTTACTTGTACGTTCGTTTGTGTTAACAAATTTGTAAATATTAGGACTATCAGTAATATGTTGATTTTCTCCTAATTGCTGACCTTGCCATGAAAAACTTCCTATAGGAGTTGTCCAATGTTGACTATTGTCGTCCCATATTGATTTTATATAATGATTAAATTCAGGATATTCTTCTAACAATGTTTTACTAACAGTACTGTTTTCGCCGTCACCATCAAATTTTAAGAAGTCATTTCCTAGCTTGTTAAAATCACCTATAGTAGTCATAGCCCATTTACATCCTGTAGATTTTAATAATCCTTGTGCTAGTGTCATCGAATTTAGTGAATGCATTACGTATGAACGTTCGTTAAAGAACTGATCATACCATTTTCTAGTATAAAATTCTATATTATGCATATTAAAAACAGAACCTTTAGTTGCCCATCCTTCTCTTTTATGATAATCATTTCTTAAATGAGAAGTCCACTGAACAACTATAGTATCATCTTTAGTAAAGTTATGTTTTGAATGGCATTCAGAAATACGCTGGGCTATTGCTACATTACCTAATCCAGCGAATCCCCAATTCTCTACTAATTCATATTCACTATCTAATGAAAGTAGGTCGGCCCACGTAGGCCAATCAAACCAAGTAAAGCTACATCCAAATGTAAATAATCTTTTCATAGTTAACTTACGTTCTTTGTAATTTCTTCTATCATATGCTTTTCAATTTTATCGTCCATTTGCATAATACCTTCATTGACTCTGTCGGAATATTCATCCTGGGT
>Ga0308016_10001582_pt1 | contig 11271 bp, 7 predicted proteins | sample Neamet233_FD_203129 | JGI IMG/M metagenome (GOLD analysis project Ga0308016, IMG submission 203129) | Marine microbial communities from water near the shore, Antarctic Ocean - #233 | ecosystem: Environmental > Aquatic > Marine > Unclassified | place: Southern Ocean | collected 2014-07-28
CCGCCGCGCGACTGATTGCTCTTGAGGCGGGTGCAGAGTGTGGCCATTTTAGTGAGGTGCCAACTGGCATCGATCCACAATTCTATGACCAAGATATCCTTATTGCTAATCCTATGGTTTATCCGCTACTTAGAGAGCTTCTGCAGGAGGCAGATAACGCCAGTAATAGCTAATCGTCATCTTCAAGACTAGTCGCGAATAGCCAATTCGACTTGGCACATCTAACGTCGGCCGCTCATCGCTAAGCAAAAATGAACATTAATATTTTCCATTTATTTCATAGTGTTATAGTGCTTTAAGATAATCTATACGATTTTTTCATTGCGCTTTAACTTCTCTGTCAGAGAGAAGGGATTATTTACTAAAAACGTATAACTCAATTATAAGAGGTTAAGGTTCCTGATAAATGCACAAATTTACCCGATGAAGCGAATTGGTTTTCGTTGACTGAAGGTGGCTTAGTTCGTAGTCTGTCGAAACTATTCAGCGATAATATTCTCGCTGTACAATCTCGAGGCCTGAATCCCCTATACCATGCGGCCTTCAGAGATAAATGATTAGTAAAAGTTGAGGAGATAAACTAGTGAAGAGCGTTAATTTATTAAAGGTAGCAGCCGCATCAATATTGTTGATTCCTTCAATTAGCAGCGCGGCCGACAGGGTGGGAGATTTTTCACTTCTGGACCAGAATGGCTATCACCATAGCATGAGCTGGTACGACGATCATAAGATGATTGCTCTATTAGTGCAGGCGAATGACAGCCAGGCTGCTGCGGATGCATTACCGGCGTTTGATGCCTTAAAGGCGAAGTACGATAGCCAGGGCATTGAGTTCATGATGATTAACTCAATGGGAAAACTTAACCGTAACGCGGTACTGGCCAAAGCGATTGAATACGGCGTCGATATCCCGATCTTGATGGATGATGCGCGCGTAATTTCCGAAGCTCTAGGTATCGAGCGAGCCGGTGAGGTAATTCTGTATAACCCACGCTCTTTCGTGGTTGAGTACCGGGGTAGCGTTACTGCTTCAGAGAAAGCCATTCAAGAAATTCTAGCGGGTGAGGAGGTAAGCTCTACACTGGTTACAACAAATGGTCCGGCGCTTAGTTATGTTGCTACTGCAGTGCCTTCATACACGGCAGACATTGCACCGATATTGGCAGAAAATTGTGCTACCTGTCACCGTGAAGGCGGCATCGCTCCTTTTGCGATGGATAGCCATACAATGGTTCAGGGTTGGTCGCCAATGATTCGCGAAGTTTTGATGACTAAGCGCATGCCGCCGGGCCAGATCGATGGCCACATCGGCGAGTTCATCAACGATCGACTGATCACAAATGAAGAGGTTCGAAACGTAATCGCATGGGTCGATGCAGGCGCGCCTAGAGACGGTAATATCGATCCTCTAACAGCGTTATCTTGGTCCACTTCCAAGTGGAGCCTGGGTGATGAGCCAGACTACATTATCAAGGTGCCTTCGCAGCAGGTAGCGGCTACTGGTGTCTTGGAATACAGAGATGTTGCGATCAAGATCGATCTTGACGGTAAAGACCGTTGGGTACGTGGTAGCGAGTACATCCCGGGTGACCGTACAGTGTTACATCATACTATCAACTCTCTGAGTTTCCCCGAAGAAGCGGGTAAGCGACAGCGGCCGTTAGGAAGAAGCAATCCTGATAAGGCTAGTATTACTGCATATATCCCTGGCGGTACGGCAGCATTCAATCCCCCTAACACTGGTGGTCTATTGAAAGATGGCTCAATCCTTAATCTTAACCTTCACTATACGACCAATGGTCGCGAGACTACAGATGAGAGTGAAATTGGATTGTGGTTCTACCCAGAGGGTGAAATACCCGCAGAGAGAATGTCAGGACGATGCGCATGCATATTCCCTAATACTTGGACAAATATTCCATCGAATGATCCTGCCTTCGAGCAGACGGCGACAATAACCATTGGCAAGGATGCTAACATTCACAGTTTCTTGCCGCATATGCATTTTCGTGGCAAGTACATGCGCTTCTATGCAGACTACCCAGATGGCTCAAGTGAAGAGCTGATCAATATTGCTCAGTACAACTACGCTTGGCAGATGAGTTATACCTATGCCGAGCCTAAGTTTGTGCCAGCGGGGACTAAGATTACTGCGGTAGGCGCTTTTGATAATTCGGCGCAGAATCCAGCGAACCCTGACCCAGAGAGAACGGTTCCTTGGGGGCAGCAGAGCTGGGATGAAATGTTTTTTGGAGCGGTCCAATGGAAAAACATTGATCAAGGCGGGAATTAATTACACATTACCGAATGAGGTTTTGATATGAAAACCTGGTCTCGAAAGAGGCCGGGTTTTTTTGTGGGCGCAACATAGTTCAACAGGGCTCGAAGTGCATTATTACCTAAACTATGAGAGTCAGCATGCTAATGCGAATGCGCAACCATGCGATCGATTTTATAGGAGGTTTTAGGTAAATCCAAAGACCACGAGTCACTCACTCAAGAGATTATCAAAAAAATTAATGAGGCTCCCGCCTTCGCAGAACTGAACAGCATACTCGCGGGACTTGGGGCTTAATTAAATCAGCTAGCGAAGAAATGAATTGGATGGAAACCCCGCATGACCAAAAATAGAGTTAGCTCATGGCACATTAAAACCAGATTAGTTGCAGATCAGAATGTCTGTTTTGAAGGCATCTAGAATTTCTTTGACACTAGCTGTCAGCAATTATTTCGACCCTCCTATCTTATAATATCTCGAACACGTCGTAGGCTACTTTACCTGGGATCTGTTTGCTCTTGCCTATGCAGACTATGTGATTGAGCCAGTCGTATTCTTCTGATGCAGTTTGGAAGATGGGGCGGACTCGCCAGTAAAGGCCACTATCTGCTCTGTGAACAACGCCGGTGTAAGTCATGTAGATGATTTCTTCGTCGTCCGTGTCTAGTGTGAGTCTCACGTCCAAACTAGAGTGCCCGGAAACCTGGGTGATCCAGTCGGCGCCGCCGTTTCTTACTGTTCCATGCAATCTTGATCCGCCGAAGGTGCCGCCGGTTACTGGAGCGATGCTTGTGTTTCCCGCGTCGAGTTGATCGGCGACATCCAAAGAGAGTTCCATAAGGAACGCTGATTCTAGTTCGCTTGCGGCTGTTTGTGCTAAGGCCATCTGGTTTACTCCTGCGGCGGCGGCCGCTATTGCGGTTGCGCCTAGTTTGCTAAACTGTCTTCTGCTAATTGATTTCTGATCATTTTTCATGTGAACTCCCTTTTATTGGCTTGCTCACAGTGTAAGGTCGAGGAATCAGCTTGTCACAAGTTTTTCACTTTTGAAGTTTTTGTCGAATCGTCTCAAAATCGTGGGCAGGTAGAACAGGTCCAGCAAGAGGGCCAGAACTACGATGGGAACCAAGAGTTTTGCTGCCTGCTGGAAATAGATGGTGTTGGCTCCGATAAGGATAGTAGTGCCTAAGGCCAAGACGATTGTGGTAATGGATAGTGCAGGGCCGGCGGTCTTAATTGCATAGTCGATAGCGCCAGTCTTGTCTATTCCAGCTCGTCGCTTCTCTAAATAGTGACTCAGCAGGTGGACGGTATCATCGACTACCAATCCGATGCTGATGCTAAACAGCATCATCACGAACGGGTCCAGCTGCCCTACGAACAAGGCCCAGAATCCGAATACTATGGTAGCCGGCAGTAGGTTGGGGATGATACTCAGCATGCCGAAATAGAAACTGCGCATGCCGATCATTAGGCTGATAGTAATCAACAACAGACTAATCGAGTAACCTTGCAATAATTCTATGGTCACCAATTCATCCATTCGCGAAAACAGCAGTATGCCGCTACCATGCAGTAGCTTTGCCTCTGGAAAGTCTTGTTGAAACTTCTCCGTTACGCTAACGTCGAAATCGATCAGTTCCTGATTCGACATGGGAACGGCGTTAATGAACAAGTTGATCATAGAAAAATCAGTATCTACGAAACTGAACAGCGGAAAGTCATCGTTCTGAATAAGGGCATAAGCGAGCAAGTAGTTCGCAACGGTGTCAAAGTCATCAGGGACAACATTGAATGCTTCATCCTGATCGTTCTGCACGCGATGAATCGTTTTTACAACATCCACAACACTCGCGGATGACTCTACTTGCGGCTGCTCGTTTAGCCAAAAACCAAACCTTTCGACTTTACGCAGGAAGTCTGGCTCTATCGCAGACCATTCTGTCTGAATTTCGATGCCATAGTTGAGAGCGGGGCCGCGATTGTAATGATCGCTCACCTCGTCGTAGTACTGTTTTATATCGGTGTCACCGGCGATAAAGTCGAGGCGGTTAAAATCTGTCTCGTTCAAAGGGAGGAGAGCAAACGTCACAATCGCTAAGAACGTGCAGCTCCAAAATATTGGCACGTCTTTGCTTCGTGTAATTTCGCTGATTTTCTGCAGCGTGCCTTCCATGAAAGAAACGCCGGTGCTTGCGATCACTTCTTTTTTTGATGTCATCCAGATCAGGACTGCCGGCAGCAATAAGAGCGTGAGCAGATAGGCGAACACGATCCCCAGTGCAACTATTTGTCCGAACTCTTGAATCGCAGGTGAGGAACACATATTTAATGAGGAGAAACCAATCGCGGTCGTGAGTGCGGCTAGTGAGACAGGTTTGAAATTATGCGAGATGCTCTCATGCATGGCATGAACCTTTGCGCTTCCCCTATGTATAGCCTGCTTATAGATAGAAATAATATGCACACTATTAGCTACTGCAACTATCACCAAAACCAATGGAGCGATGATAGAGATGCTGTTGAACGAGAAACCTAGGTAGCCGAGGCTGCCTATGGTGCAAAGAAGGGTGAATAACACATGGGTCAAAATGCAAATGCCAAGAGTTGCCGACCTAAAGCAGTAACATATGGCAAGGACACAGGCGAGGATTACGAATGGCATGAGGTTAGTTAAGTCGTCAACCATTGCTTTCTGGCTTGACTGCTCTAGCATCGCCTCGCTGTTTGCTAATATCTGTACATCGGGGTGACGACTGCGAAGTTCGTCTCGAAGCAATAGCGCGGCATTGGCAATATCTAGGCGATCATCATCGGAGATGCCTTGTGAATTTGTAGTGATTATTGCAAAGGTGAGTGCTGCATCATCAGAGAGAAGGTTAGCTGTGAGTAGCCTGTCGGCTAATGCTGCATCTGCAACTTCAACTAACTGTTCTTCTGAATAAGAGCGTAGAGTCTTTATAAAGAGCTTGCTCTGAGTCTCAGGTGAAACATAGTCGAGAATCGTAGTTAGCCGGTTGGCAAAGGGGATGGTCGAATAGTTATCCTTAAGGTCATCAATTGCCGTGAGTAATTTCTTGTTGAAAACCGTGTCTGACCCTTCCGCTACGAATGCGAAGCGCACTTCCAAAGGAGAAGGAAACGCCTCATCCATTAAAAATAGTTCGTCGAGATAGGGGTCACTCTTGGAGAGCAATGCTTCTAATGAAGTATTGAAGCTGGTGCGGGTAATACCCGTGGCTAACAGCACGCTTATAACCGCTGACAGTACTGTTAAAAGTCTGCGTCTCGTGATTATAAAATCAGCAGCTCGCTTTGAAAACGGCTCCTTGGTTTGATCGCTTAAAAATTCTGACATGTGGGTAATGAATCCTAAGAGCTCTTGCAGTGTTCCATCCAGCTTCTTACGCCGTGACTAAGAAATTTCTGTCGGCGCAGAATAAAATAAAATTGTCTGGTCCAGTTTCTATGGGGACAGGCAAGTGGTACTAGTGAGCCCCTCTTGAATGCTTCTTCTAGCGTTATCTTCGAGAGGCATCCTATCCCAAGCCCTGCTTCGACTGCACGCTTTATACCCTCAGTATGCTGTAACTCCAGTCTCAATTTTAGATTGGAAAGTATTCCGGTCATAGCTCGATCGAATGCTTGACGTGTTCCAGACCCGTGTTCACGTATTATCCAGTCTGCCGCCAACAGGTCTTCGTCCAGAAGGCTGTCTCTAGAGGCCAGTGGGTGATCGGGGGCGCAAAACAGGGCAAGCTCATCTTCGCGCCAATAGCTGACATCTAGGTCGGCCTCTTGTAGTTCGCCTTCAATCAAGCCGATGTCTAATTCGAAATTTCTGACTTTGGCAGCAATGGAAGCGGTGTTCTGGACGTTCAGGTTTACCTTGACGGTCGGGTGCTCCTTCATAAAAGCAGCCATGATACCGATCGCGATGTAGTTTCCAATTGTAAGCGTCGCTCCCACCTTCAGCTCGCTGATATCGCTGGCATCGATTAGGGACTTCTCCAACTCTAGGGCGCCAGCGATGAGTGCTGCGGCCTTTAAGCGCAGAGTATTGCCCTGGTCGTTTAGCTGCAAACGTTTGCCAACTCGATCGAACAGGCGCACGCCGAATCGGTGCTCTAGCTCCTTAAGTGAGGTGCTGGCGGCTGATTGCGACATAGCCAGTTGGTCTGCACCCAGACTGACATTCTCATGGCTGGCAACGGCCAAGAATATCTGGAGTTGTTTCAGTGTGAATCGCATGGACCCTCAAAGATTTATCTATAAAATAGATAAACAATATATATATAATCAATTTTACAGATATAGTAGACAAGTCGTACACTTGGTACAATATTTATTAGCCTTTTTAACAATTAAGTAGGTTATTTGAGCTTCAGGAGCGAGCAGTGGCTAACATATCTACCCAAAGCGTTACCGAAGTTCATCATTGGAACGATTCCCTTTTTAGCTTCAAGACAACACGTGATCGCTCGCTGAAATTTGAAAACGGTCACTTCCTCATGCTCGGCATAGAAGTTGAGGGCAAGCCGCTGATGCGTGCTTACAGCATCGCCAGTCCGAATTACGATGAAGAGTTGGAGTTTCTGAGCATTAAGGTCGCCGACGGAGCACTCACGTCCCGCTTACAAAATATTCAGGTGGGCGACGAGGTATTTGTCAGTAGCAAACCTACGGGCACGCTAGTTGTCGATCATTTAATCGAAGGCAGAAACTTGTACCTAATTAGCACCGGCACTGGTCTAGCGCCGTTTATTAGCATCATTCAAGATCCAGAAACCTATGAGAAATTCGACAACGTCATTTTGACCCATGGCGTGCGCTACGCATCTGAGTTGGCGTATCAAAAATTCATTCAGAATGACTTGCCAAATAATGAATTCTTTGGCGAAGAGGTTAGAGAAAAGCTCATCTACTATCCCAGTGTGACTCGAGAAGACTATGCAACACAGGGTCGCCTGACTGATGCGATGTCGTCTGGAAAACTGTTCACAGATATCAGACTGCCTCAAGCAGATCCTAAGCATGACAGATTCATGATCTGTGGCAGCCCAAGCATGCTGAAGGACGCCTGCCAGATTTTGAACGACTGGGGCTTCGAAGAGTCGCGTCAGGGAATCAAGGCGCATTATGTTATAGAACGTGCATTTGTTGAATAAATTCTTAGCTTACAGCCGGCGATTTAATAGGGCCCTGGATTTCTAGAATCAACTTATTGCATTAAAATCTGCGTCCGAGATTTTCCTTTATGGCATGACTGCGCCTCTATCCTCTGTGAAGAAGATGCTGTATTTTTAGAGCATCACCATTTAGGGAGCCTTCGCTTGAAAACAAAAAATGTATTACTGCTACTAAGCTGTTTCATTTTCACTAGTCATTCATTAGCGCAAACTATCGAAGATGAATCTGTTGCCTGGCTGCAGGAATTGATTCAGATAGATACTATTAATCCACCCGGTAACGAATCTCGTGCTGTAGATTTCTATGCAGCGATATTTGAGGCTGAAGGCATCGAATACGAGACGGCAGAAAGCGCGCCCGGTCGTGGAAATATTTGGGCAAGACTCGATGGCGGTGATCAGCCGGGCTTGATGATGTTGCAGCACACTGACGTGGTCCCAGCCGACTCAGCTTATTGGACAATCGACCCTCTCTCTGGCGAAATACGCGATGGCTACATTCTGGGTCGTGGAGCGAGGGATATGAAAGGCACGGGAATTTCACAACTGGCTGCATTTTTGACATTGCATCGAAGTGGTAGAGCGCTAAATAGGGATGTGGTTTTCGTAGCAAGTGCTGATGAAGAGGCCGGTGGTGCTTTCGGAGTTGGCTGGCTTATCGAGAACCGCAGAGAAATATTTGATGGCATTGGTTTATTAATTAATGAAGGCGGCTCGGGTAGCCGTAATATGAATGAGATAATATTCGGTGTCGAAGTAACACAGAAAGTTCCAGTGTGGCTACGATTAAAAGCTGTCGATGTTCCCGGCCACGGCTCCTCACCGAGAACGACCAGTTCGGTAACGCGTATCGTCGATGCCCTAGGGATACTGCGTGCTAACCCATTTCCCGCGCGGATCATTGAGCCAGTGGATACTTATTTTTCCGGCATAGCATTGTCTTTAGAAGATGAATGGGCAGCCGCCTATGCTGATATTAGTTCTGCTATTAAGGACCCAGAGTTTCTCCCTGCGTTTCAAGCGTATCGCCCTGGTCATCACGCGCTAACCAGAGACACTTGTTCCATGACGCGCATGAGTGGTTCTAGCAAGATTAATGTAGTGCCGCCAGAGGCATGGGCCGAACTGGATTGCCGCATTCTTCCCGACAGGCCGGCCGAAGAGTTTATCGCCGCTCTTACCGAACTGATTGCACCAGCCGGCGTAGAGGTGGAAGTTATCATGGCTTTTACTCCAGCAATATCTTCGACGAACTCTCGGTTGTTTACCGCGATTGAAAATGTTACCCGCGAATTGTATCCAGGCTCTAGGGTCTTGCCTTCGGTGAGTACCGGTTTTACCGACAGTCATTTCACTCGCGACCTAGGTATCGTGAGCTATGGCTTTAATCCGATCATCACCCGTGTCGGTGAACCCACTGGTGTGCATGGCAATGATGAGAGTGTTCCAGAGATCGATTTTCGTCAGGGAATAACAGACATGATCGCGATTATTCGTAACGTGGTTTTTAACTAAAGAATTACATCAAGCCGGTAATAAATTGCAGCCGTAAAAGAGGACACTGTGTGTCTCTTTTTTTAAGTGCATGAATCAAGAGCGAAAAACTAATCTTTGCTGGCGCAGAGGAACTTATTGCAATGCATTGTTCTTGATGACAGGCGCCGCTTTTTACTATTCTGCCACCTCGAAAACTCTTGATTCACCCCGATCACGTGGGTCTGATGCAGCAATCCAAGAGTCACCATCTTTCATGATCATCTGTACATCACCATATTCAAACGCGTGTGGTTCTGACCTATAACCCCTGTCAGCAAGATCTTTGATCGTTTGCTCGGATAATGGTCGTCCAATTGTAAAGCCGCTATAGGTGACCAGATCAATAGGGACCAGCTGGTGATGAAAGCGCGTAGCGCCGATAGCATCAATAGGAGTCATCCCAAAGTCTAAAATATTGACAATAACCTGGAAAACAGTGGTGAAAATAGTGGATCCCCCAGGGGTACCAAGTACCATTTCTACCTCGCCATTCTTAAGCAAGATAGTAGGTGACATAGATGACAGCATGCGCTTGCCAGGCTGAATCTCATTGGCTACGTTGCCCACGACGCCATATATGTTTGGAACGCCTGGCTTGGCACTAAAATCATCCATCTCGTTGTTCAGCAAGAATCCTGCGCCTCCTACCACTACGCCACTGCCATAATCCCAATTAATGGTGTAAGTGTTAGATACAGCATTACCCCACTGGTCGACGATAGAATAATGAGTTGTATTGGGAGACTCTAGCCCAGGGTTAATACTGGTTAGCGGTGATATTGTTGTCGGATTAACCTCAGCGGCTCGTTTAGAGACGTAATCGTTGCTAATTAACGTATTAATATCCACATCAAAAAAGTCAGGATCACCTAAATACTCAGCACGATCAGCAAAAACCCTTTTCTCCATTTCAGCTACTAGGTGGATATACTGTGCAGAGTTATGTTCGACGTCCTTAAAGAAATCACCTAAGTAGTCTTTCATTTTTAACAATTGCACAATGGCAAAACCACCTGAACTTGGTGGTGGTGCAGAAATAACTTCATATTCACGCCATGTTGAACGAACCGGTTCACGCCAGACTGCCTTGTAACTTTCTAAGTCTTCTGCTGTGATCAGCCCATTACTCGACAGCATCTCTTCTACTATCAGCGCCGCTGTCTCACCTCGGTAAAAATCGTCCGCACCACTTTCTGCTATGCGACCTAAAGTCTTCGCAAGCTCCGGTTGTTTAAATAAACGGCCGACTTTCATAGATGAAAAATAGGAATTAAAGTTGGTTTTGCCTACAAATTGGCCTTTCAAACGATGAACACTATCGACTAGAGCTGGAGCTGGAATAAAGCCCTCACTTGCTAATTTTATAGCTGGATTGATCAAAACTTTCCATGGCAATTTACCAAACTTTTTATGAGCTTCCCAAAATCCAGCGACGGTGCCCGGCACACCAACAGCTTGAGCGCCGATCAAGGTAATGTCGGCAATCACATTGCCCTCAGCATCCAAGTACATATCTTTATGCGCGCCTGAGGGCGCTTTTTCGCGATAATCAAGAAATGCCACTTCATCACCCATCTTGATGGTCATAAAGCCGCCACCACCAATGTTGCCTGCATCAATAAAGGTGACAGCCAAGGCAAAGCCGGCCGCCACTGCAGCATCAACAGCATTACCACCAGCATTAAGAATTTCTTGACTAACTTGAGCACCATAAATGTCAGAGATGGCAATCGCAGCCATCGGGCGTGGCACCTTAGTGTTTTGTCCAGCGGCTGTTTTTTTTGTGCGATTGGTATTGCTTTCGCAACCCTGAGTAAAGCTAAGGGTGAGCAATATAAGCGTTAGGTAAAATGCCTTCCTTTTCATTATCTCTGTCTCGATAGTATCTAGTTGGCCGTGCTAAGGCTTTTATAATTCTGGGTTTAGGGTTTCGATTTTATCCTTTAATACGCGGTGGCATCATAGCCTAGCGATCCAGCTGAGTCATTGCTTGCTAGACTGGGTTTACGTGCACCTTGAGACAGGTGGCTTTAGCCTACCAACGCACAGGGAAGAAAGGTTACGACATTTCCTAGCTCACCCAAGGGTGTCTGAAAGCATCAAAAAAGTATATGAAGTGTCGTAGCCTACGAGAAATCATAGGCGAAAAAAAAGGAGACACGATGTGTCTCCTTTTTTTCGCTTTTTCTAACTAGGTGTCGAAGATTGCAACCAGACAACCTTTTGAGTCTGGTATATCGTCCATATTTACAGTGCCGCCAGCAAGAA
>Ga0308016_10001584_pt1 | contig 11269 bp, 10 predicted proteins | sample Neamet233_FD_203129 | JGI IMG/M metagenome (GOLD analysis project Ga0308016, IMG submission 203129) | Marine microbial communities from water near the shore, Antarctic Ocean - #233 | ecosystem: Environmental > Aquatic > Marine > Unclassified | place: Southern Ocean | collected 2014-07-28
ATTATTTTTAATTCTTGAAAATAATTATAAACTAAATAATACTATAATGTCAACTTGACAAGTAAGTAGTACTCATCAAGCCAACAAAGAACAGTATTTCTCAAGGAATAAAAATGATTTGAGTAAAATTATGACCGTAATTATTTTATTATTGTGAATTTAATCTAATGACGCCCAACAGACTTATTTTTTACAATACTTTATTTTATAAATAATTAAATTTGACACTATATTGATGAGTGGCTATATTGATGGTTGAACACACTAAAGAATGCAAATATCGAGTTGACAATGATTTACGACATACAAACTGTTATTGTAAATGTCATAAAATTATTATGATGGAATCTACAAAAATGGAATCAAGAACTTTCTGATTCTTTTTTAGGTTCAAAATTATCTACAATTTCTGTTACTGTTTTAATAATTACTTCTTTGATTTGCTCTTGTTTCATTCCTAATTTGTCCATTAGTTTTATTTGATCCATTATTGCAAAATGTACACGACCTTGCAAATATTTATCAATATCATACGATCCTTTAGGAAATTCAGTAACAAAAAGATCATGATTTGATGAATCTTTGGATGATTCTGCCATGTTAGAAATTAAAAAAAATGATATTATGTATTTTGTCAACTTTGTAAATATTTCAAATAATTTTGTGCCTAGGAAATACTCCAAATATCTGCATACAACACGTCTATACAATTACTAAAATTTGGAATTGCAGAAAATGATGATAATACATCATTAACACGTGCAAGATACCTTGAAATCATTTCTCATAAATTAAAAAATCTTTTTACGCTGCAGAGTATTGAAAAAAATTGAAACTTGTCTGATTTTGAATTTATTCCAAATGAGGAACAATTTCAAAATTCAAACATTTACAAATTTATGAAAAAACATGACATATCGTCATTAGATGAATTATGTATAAAATCAAAAAATAATTTGGAGTGGTTTTGGGAATCTGTGGATAAAGATATTGGAATAATATGGGATAAACCATACACAAAAACATTAGATACTTCAAATGGAATTGCTTGGTCTAAATGGTTTGTTAACGGTAAAACTAATCTCTATAAATCATCTGTAGAAAAATTCACAAAAATATCTCCAGAAAAAATTGCGTATAATTTTATATCTGAAGATGGCATTGAAACAAAATTATCTTATCTTGAATTAAATTCAAAAGTTTCAAAACTTGCAAATGGCTTAAAATCATTAGGAGTAAAAAAAGGAGATGTAATTGCAATTTATTTGCCTATGATAGAGGAGGCAATTGTATCTATACTTGCAGCAGCTAAAATTGGAGCAATCCAAACAATTATTTTTTCAGGGTACAGTTCAGAATCATTACAGATTAGATTGCAAGATTGTCATGCAAAAATACTGTTAACTTCTGACGGGTTTCATAGAAAAGGAAAATCCATATCACAAAAAACAACTGTGGAAACTGCCACTGAAAATACTGATATTGAAAAAATAATTGTGGTTTCATACAAAGGAATTGACAAATATGAGAAATCAGAAAAAATTCAATTTTATGACACGCTGGTATCTGGTCAAAGAGATTCATGTGATACCGAAATTATGGATTCTGAGGATCCTCTATTCATTTTGTATACCTCTGGAACTACTGGAAAACCTAAAGGGGTCATTCACACACATGGTGGTTTTTCTGTCTTTGCAGGTCACCAGGCATCATATTTAGTAGATATTCATCAAAATGATATACTATTTTGGCCTGCAGACATTGGTTGGATTACAGGATTAGTTTGGAATGTCTATGGTTTATTGATCATGGGGGCAAGTTCCGTAATCTATGACGGTGCACTTGACTATCCCTCCATGGATAGAGTCTGGGAAATACTATCAAAATACAATGCGACAATATTTGGAATTTCTCCAACTGCTGTAAGGTTATTCAAAAAAAATAATATTCGTCCACTTGACAAATATTCATTAGATACATTACGAAATATTCCAACAACTGGAGAGCCGTTGGATAAAGATTCTTGGTGGTGGCTGTTTGAAAAAGTGGGAAATAAAAAAATACCTATAATGAATTTATCTGGAGGAACAGAAATTGGCGGTGCAATGTTATCTGTATTTCCAGGAATGAAATTAAAACCATCTACTGTTGGAATTCCAGTACCTGGAATGGATTTAGATGTTGTTGATGATGATGGTAATTCTGTACGTGGGGAAAATGGATATTTGGTAATAAAATCACCGTGGCCTGCAATGACTAGAGGATTATTGAATGATAATGATAGATACATCAAAACATACTGGTCTAGATTTGAAAACATATGGTTTCATGGTGATTATGTATTTGCAGATGAAGATAATTTGTGGTACATGCGTGGCAGATCTGATGATGTCATTAATGTATCGGGTCATAGAATGAGTACTGCTGAAATTGAACATGCTGTAATTTCACATAAGAAAATCTCTGATGCAGCTTCAATTTCTATTCCTGATGAATTAACAGGCGAAGCAATTGTTGTATTTTTTGTATCTAATGATAAAAATGATATTGATTTAGAATCTGAAATCATAGAACATGTTTCTAAAAAAATTGGAAAAATTGCAAAACCTAAACTACTTTTTCAATTATCTGATTTACCAAAAACACGCACAGGTAAAATTATGCGTAGATTACTAAAAGCAAAATTAACTGGAAATACATTGGGAGATTTGTCCTCTTTAGAAAATCCTGATATTTTAGATGAGATAAATAAATTAAACAAATAATTTAATTAATTTATTTTATGCCTATTTTATGAATAATATTGATAGAAAGTCAAAACCACATGGTTACCAACAGGTAACTAAGCACTACACTAGTTTTACAACTTACTGTGCAATGTTTGGAATTATTTGACTTCTATCTAATTGTAGTGTGGAGTTATGGAATAAAAATATAATTTATTTATTTTTAACATTTGTCCAATTATTTCTTTTAAATTTAATATTTACTTAATTTAATTATCATGGGGTTAATCAATGATTAAGCATAATTTACTGTATGTCTAGTGAACAACAAAAAATTATGGACTTTCAAAAGAAAATTGAGTCATTGAATACCGTCAAACAATTAACTTTTCTAGAAAGAAAAGAATTAGTTTTGAAAGAAAATAATACTCTAAAACGACCTAGTTATCATTTGTAACTAGTATTGTGTGATTTATCGTGAAGTACATCATTATTGTGTAATATATTCAAAAAAATATTAAATTTAGGTTTAGAAAATCTACCCCTTTGATATTTTCTGATTCACGTTTAATGGCTAAATGAAGCTAGGAAAAAAATGATTATTGAAATTCATAGTTGATCAGCAGGTTGAAGATATTGAAATGCCTGAGAATCTTAAATTAAACACATTTTTACAAGAATTTCATTCTAACTGTGACCAACCTGAGTGCAGTTTTGGTTTCTACGGATTTGCTTTTGGTCAATCCCCATTCCCAGTACCTCAATCAATTCAAAATGCATTAATTAAAAATGCAGATAAGGGTGCATATGCTGCAGTACCTGGGATTCCAGAATTACGCAGTGCCATATCTAAATACAACAAACATTATTTTGAACTAGATATAGCCCCTGAAAGAATCTATGTGGGTCCTGGAACTAAAGAATTAATTTTTAATCTTTTAGAAATATTGCACGGCACAGTAATTTTGCCAACTCCTGCATGGCTGGGATACTTGCCACAAATTAGATTCTTACAAAAAAATTATCACATGCTACCTACAAGAGCAAATAAAAAAATATCGCCAACTGATTTACAAAAATTAGCACTAAGACTTCAAGATAGACAAAAAATCCTAATTCTAAACAACCCCAACAATCCTACGGGATTATTATATGATAGATTGGAATTGGAGGAAATTGCAGATATCTGTAGAGAGCAAAACATTGTAGTTATTTCTGATGAGATTTATGCTCAAACTACTTTTAATTTTTCAAAATTTGTTAGTATGGGAAAAATTTACCCTGAGGGAACTTTTGTAACAAATGGATTATCCAAATCACATGCTGCTGGTGGATATCGATTAGGTTATGTTGTTTTTCCACAACATGCAGCTGATCTTAAAGCTCAATTTAAAAAAATACTTGCAACAGAATACACTGCAGTATCCACTCCAATCCAACATGCTGCTGTTGCGGGATTCGAAATTAGCAAAGATATGGATGAGTATTTTGAAATCACTCGTAACATACATCACATAATGGGCGAGTATACTCATAATTCATTATTAGAAATTGAGGGGGTTAAAGTAACAAAACCTGAGGCTACGTTCTATCTGTTGGCAGATTTTAACGCATTTGCAACAGATTTACAAAAAGTAAAAATTAACACATCTCAAAAATTATCTGAGTCATTAATGGTTCATCCCTATCACACTGCAATAGTTGGAGGTGATAGTTTAGTTTTAGAACGAACTGATTTTAGTGCAAGAATTGCATACGTGGATTATGACGGTACAAAAGTTTATCAGAGTTATAAAAAACAAAAACCCAAAACTCATTCTGAAAGAACTGAATTTGTAAAAAACAATGCACCAAAAATGGTTCAAGGCATTAAAATGATTGCAAAATTTTTTGAAGATATTAGAAATAAATAATTAATTTCATTATTTGTTTTATGAATTTTAACAAAACATCCCAAACGATATTGTGCTATTCCACAATGTTCTTTAGTATCAAAAAATAGTAATTTTCATGACTGAATTTGAACATAAACCATATGATAAAATTTATGTTCGAGATATGATCAAACTCAGCCTTGATGATCTTATTGGTATGATGTCTTCATTAGAAGCAGCAAATGCCTATTGGGTTGACGGTGTATTGTTTGCTAGTTTTGCTATGACTGAATCTGAAGAACTGGCTAAAAAAGAAATGAACAATGAAATGTTTTTGGACAAAGTTATTTTTGCCGTCTATGAAAATTATTCAAAAACCGTAAAATCCACAACCAATCTTGAAATCGGTGTTTTGAATATGCAAAAAAGTAGTTTGTATACTGATTTAATTAAATGGTTAAAGACTCAATCTATTTGGAATGAGTAAACCATCAAAGTTTCACCTGATTACTTTTGGTATAATGTTTTTATGATGATCAAACCAATCTAACATGTGGTACTAAAATCTGAAGCATCCTTTAAAGAATATTTAAAAAAATTACCTGATAAGACTATCATTGAATACTATTCTGATGTAGAATATTCTCCATTCCCAATAATACTTATTCAAGAATATGCTAGACGGTTTCAAGAAAAAAGTAAAAATGAAATTATTAAAGATTTAAAATATCATACACAATTAGCTCGTAAAAAAACACAGGAAATTAGCAAATTGGCAAAAAAACATACATCTGTGGATGATTTGACAAAACAGAAAACTCAAGAAATTATTGATCAAGCTAAAAGAAAAGGATACAGCATAGGTGAAAAAATTAGCATCGGACATCGAAATTTAAGTTCATCATTGAAAAAGACTGCAAAATCTAAAATTCAAGAAACTGTCAATGCTGGAAAGAAATTAAAAACATCTAAAAAAGAAAATTTAGAAATATTAGAAAAATTAGCAAAACTAAAAGATGCTGGAATAATTACTGCAAAAGAATTCCAAGAGAAGAAAAAGAAAATCCTTTCAAATATTTAATTTTAAATAGTTTCATTTATTTAATAATTTTTTAAATTTATCTAGTTCTGATTTAGTTTTTACAAATTGATCTGTTAGAATTTTAAAAGAAATAATTTGATTCATTTGCCCATCTATCACAAAAATTTTTTCGTTAAAAATTACTGTATCAATAAATTCATCAGTTGGATATGACGTGTATTCAAAAATTTGTTCAGCAACTTGTATTTTTAATTTAAATCCCATCAGTAAACCTATTTCTTCATGTTTATTTAGAAATCCACTTAGACTTGCTTTTATCTCTGATTTTTTTTCTAATGAATCATATTTTAATTTATTTTCAAATACTTCTTCTACAATACAAGCTACGGGATTGCCTTTGATGTGTAAAATTAATGATTTATGCGTTTGAATATATTTTTCAACATCTTGAATTTTATCTAAAGGCATATCTTGCTCATTAAAAATTTCATTAATTAATTTTTGATATTTTGCTCTTAAATCTACTTTTTTAATAAAAAAAGCCGGTCTCCCTCTCGCTATGGAGACTCTGTAATTGCATTAACTAGTTTATGTGAGCTTTGGGCTCTTCCAGCTAACACCGTAAGATGTCTCTGACTCGATGATTCTATTGGAATTATCTTTTTGTTAAAAATTACATTTAAAAAAAAATTACACATTGGTTTAATTTTTTAACTATTACTTGATCGCGTATACTTAATTTTATGATTAATTATTTTTCTTATGCAATAATTCTATATTTTCCATAAATTATGTAGATATTTAACAAAAGTAAACCCATAGCTGAACCAATAAACCAATCTCTGATTGATGATAATTCTATTTCGTATTCCATATTGGAACTTAACTCCAACACTATTTCATTTAGTGTCTGCTCATCCAATGATTTAAAATAACTACCTCCAGTAACATTTGAAATATTTTTTAGTGCATTTTCATCTAATTCTGCATATTGTGGCTCTCCATAGATGTCATCTCTAATGTAAACTGGTTTTTCAGAACCAATTCCTATTGTGTGAACTTGTACGTTATTGATAATTGCATACTGTGTAGCTTGTTCTACTGAAACTAATCCTGAATTCTGTATGCCGTCACTTAACAGAATTATTATTCTTTTTTTATCCAATATTGCTGATACCATATCTACCCCTAGCGATAAACCATCACCAATTGCTGTTGCTCCGTTGCCTTGCTGAATTGATGAAATTGAATTTAGTGTTTTTTCTTTTACTGGTGTAAGATATGATATTGTACCTGCTCCTGTTTCAAATAGAACAATACCCACATTATTTTTTTCATTGATTTTTTCCACTAGTAAACTCATTGCATTTTTTGCAGCCTCAAGGCGAGTTGGGTTATAGTCTGAAGCTATCATACTTTCAGATCCATCCAAAACTATTCCTAAATTGACGCCTTTTTCTACTCCTACAGTTACTATTTGGGGATTTGCTAGTGCTATTATTATTAAAGAAAGAACAATTATGACTAATGCAAATGGAACATGTTTTCTAGTTGTATTTTTCTTTACATTTATTTTTTTTATCACCTTTAATGAACTGAATTTTAAAATTGATTCTTTTTTATTTAAATTATATTTGTAATATAAAAAAATTAAAAATGGAATTAATAAAAAAAGAAATAATGCATTAATGAATTCAAACTCCATTAATTTTTCATCTTCCACTTGTTTCTAAAATATCTATTAATTGTAATGTCAAACGATTCCTCATTACTTAGATTTATCATGTCAACTCCAATTCTATTCATATTTTTTTGATTTGTTTTTATTTTATTGTCTACCATTTCTCTATATTGTTTTTGAAAATTTTTATCTGAAGTATTAATTAAAATTTGTTCTCCTGTTTCTGCATCTTCTAGATGTGCATATCCTATTTCTGGTATTTCTTTTTCTCGTATGTCTGATATGTTGATTAAGGTAACTCGATGATGCAACTTTAAAAATTTTAATGGTTTTTCATATGAATCTGAAATAAAATCTGAAATAATGTATATGACACTTTTTCTTTTTAATTTATTATTTAATGTAGACAATGATTCCATTATGTCTGTTTTTTTACTTTTTGGTGTGTAATCTATTAATTCTTTAATAATTCTTAACAGTTGTTTTTTACCTTTTTTTGAAGGAATAAATTTTTCTAATTTATCTGTAAATATTCCTAATCCTAATTTATCATTATTTTTTAATGCTAAAAACATTAATGACACTGCAACTTCAAAACTTAAATCTAATTTTGATTTTATAAATCCAAAATTATTACTTGCTGATAGATCTAAAATTAAATAAATATTGAGTTCATTTTCTTCAACAAATTCTTTAACAAATAGTGAATTATGCCTAGCAGATACATTCCAATCGATTCTTTTTACATCATCTCCTGGAACGTATTCTCTTACTTCTGAAAATTCTATTCCCCCACCTCTAAATTTTGAATTATATGCTCCTGATTGAATTCCCTCTACTAGATCTTTTGTTTGAATTTCTAGATTTTTTATCTGTGCAAGTAACTCTGAAATTTTACTCATTTTTACGGTGAAGATATTTTTTCAAGAATAATGTCAATTACTTTATCTGTGTTTATTTCATCTGCCTCTGCTTCAAATGTGAGAATTAACCTATGACGAAGAACTTCATGAGCAATTTCTTTGATATCTTCTGGTATGACATAACCTCTTCCATTAACCATTGCATTTGCTTTTGCTGCTCTTATTAGCCAAATTGAAGCTCTAGGTGATGCACCAAATTCTATAATGTTATCTAAATCTAAATTATAATTACTTGGATTTCTTGTTGCATCTACAATGCTGGCAACATATTTTAAAATTATATTATCTGCATAAATTTCTGCATTAAATTTTTGCATTTCAAGTAATTCTTTTGATTGTAGTATTGGGTTAACCTGAATTTTTGCATTTATTGTATTTCTTTTAATAATTTCTATTTCTTGCTCCTTTGTTGGATATGTGATTAGAATCTTTAATGCAAATCTATCAACTTGTGCTTCAGGAAGTTTGTATGTTCCTTCATTTTCAATTGGATTTTGAGTTGCAAGAACTAAAAATGGCTTGTTTAATTGGAACGTTTCTCCATGAATACTTACTTGTTTTTCTTGCATTGCTTCTAATAATGCTGATTGAACTTTTGGTGGAGCTCTATTGATTTCATCTGCTAATATGAAATTATGAAAAATTGGCCCCTTCTGTATTTCAAATGTACCTGTGTTACTTTTGTAAATTTTTGTGCCTAGGATATCTGCTGGAAGTAAATCTGGTGTAAATTGTATTCTTACATTATTCACGCTAAAGATTTCTGCCATTGTTTTTATCATTAGAGTTTTTGCTAATCCTGGAACACTTTCAAGTAATACGTGTCCATCAGAAATAATTGAGATCATAATTTTTTTAATTATGTCATTTTGCCCTACAATATTTTTTTGTGCTTCCTCTATTACTCTTGAAATTGTTTGTGAATATTTTATAGAAATTTTTGTTAATTCTTTAATTTTATCATCTGATATGGTGAATTTTTGTTCCAATATGCTTATTGTAAATAATTCGGTTTTTTAAATTTTTTATTTAACGACTAAAAATATTTTTTTCCAATACCCTCTATTCATTTTATGAGTTTAGTACATGAATTGAAAATGAATTTGAGATATTATTTCTAAATCTTTGATGAATGTACCAATGTTTATTTTATACATTATTGTGTAAACAATTCACTATTGACCCCATATTGGATTTTTATTATATTTTTATTATCATTTGGTCTAACTGATACTATTTTTGCAGAGCCTGCTGATGTTGAAATTGATTGGATAATTGAAGGTCAGTTTACAACTCCTCAATCTGAAATTAATATTAAATCTGGTGTTGAAAATGATTCAATATTTGAAAAACAAATCAATAATTTTCTCTCTCCTAAAAATGAAATCTCTGATGACACTGTAGAAGATTACATTACTGGCAGCGGATACATGTTTGGTGGTAGTGAAATAAGTATTGACTCAAAAGAAGGACAAATACTTAATCAAATGTTAATTGAACAAAGAGAAATAAACAAGGATAATTTTTTCCATACTATAAAATATCTTGATAGGTACTCTGATGGATATGTTGAACTTGCTGAGGCTCTTATAGATCCTGTCAGACAACAAAATTATCTACAGAGTGGGTCGATACAAGATTACAATGTAAATTCTAATTTGGAGTATTTCTTAGTTGAGCGCGGATATGATCTAAATGATTTGGGATCTATTCCTAATAACGCATTTTCTCCTACAAAATATAATGCAGTACGTACTGCAGCTGCAGAAAATGCAAGTTCTGGTGGAACTGCAGATCTTAGAATGTTTCTTCCTGACTATATGGAACCTAATGCAAAAGTTATGAATGATGAAATGATCCGTAAGCTAACTCAACAAACAACTAGTGTTTATGATTCAATTAAATCAAGTGAACTTCAAATTTCTATTAATCAAAGTCCCGATTTAGCAAATACTATCACTGATAATTTATTTGATGACTTTCAATTTGTTAATACTACATTTGATAGTAGCAAATTTGAAAATACTCAACATGTAATTGATACATTAGATAAACCACAAAACTTGTTGGAAATTAATCCTCCATCCGAATTTCCACTTTTAATTTTAATTGCTATGGCTATAGTTTTGGGATTGATTATTTTTGGTTATTTGCTATATAGAAAATCTATTGTTACACAAACAGTAAATCTTGTAACTGTACCTGCATCCGTTAATTATGTAGAAAATACAAATAATATGATTCAATCCTCTAGAGATCTCTTCACAAACAATTCTCCTAAATATGCATTTGAGAAATTCAGTCAAGCAATTCGGTATTATTATTCTCATAAGTTACAAATTAACTTGGATTTGACAACTACTGACATGATATTTGAACTTGAAAAATCAAATATGGATAATTTTGATGATGTTAGAAAATGGCTTTTACTGTGTGGTAATGTAGAATTTGTAAAATACAAATCTACACAAAAAGAATTCTTAAATGCACTAAATTCATTTTCAAAATCTATTTCTTAATTAACCACTTGAATTTTGCATGTTAAAAATGATTGATCAATTTTAGTATTTCCTAGAAATCTTTTTGTTTCAAATTCATCTATGTCCAGCAAATTTGCTGTATTTTTTAGAATGATATTTTGTTCGTTATCAAAAAATAAAATTTCTACAACAACTTTGTCCTTTTTAATTTGATTATTGTTGAATTGTCCTGAAATTGTAACTAATCCAAATTCATCTTTAATGCATGAAAAATTCTGAATTCCATATTTTTTATCTTTCTCCATTCCTGATGATTTGTTGTTATTTTGCTTATTTCTGATATTATTTTCTTTTGATTCTAGTTCCTTATCCCTAAACTCTTTATCTCTAATTTCTTTATTTGACTCTAGAATTTCAAATAATTGATAATTACTTTCTATGCCTTTCTTTTTTTCAATATTTTTTAATACGTCTTGTACTATGTTTATCGTCATTTCATCTTGATTTATTTGAAGTTTTTTTGGACCTATTTTTAATTTATTG
>Ga0308016_10001591_pt1 | contig 11247 bp, 13 predicted proteins | sample Neamet233_FD_203129 | JGI IMG/M metagenome (GOLD analysis project Ga0308016, IMG submission 203129) | Marine microbial communities from water near the shore, Antarctic Ocean - #233 | ecosystem: Environmental > Aquatic > Marine > Unclassified | place: Southern Ocean | collected 2014-07-28
CCCCATCGTATGTGAAGCCGTCTTTTTTAAAAACACGAGCACGACCACCTAAATCAGGATGTTTTTCTAGTAGTGTTACCCGGTAACCTTTTGCTCGCATACGTAATGCTGCAGCAATTCCTCCAAATCCAGATCCTATTATAATAATTTTTTTATCTTTATTCATTCTAAGCCATGCTAATATATATAAATTTTAATTGGGTATGACAAAAAAACCAAAGCCCAGATATTTTATTGATACTCAACCTAAACAAGTATTTTTTGCTCATTTTTTTAAAGTTGACTGATTCTATTTTTGTCTTATTTCAAGCCTATTTTAAATAATTATCCTCAGAAAAGTTATAAAAGGTGAAAAACACAGGCTTTTTAGTGTAGAAAGTGCTTCTAATTAACCAATTTTTTTTATACGTTCCCATCAACCTGTTTAAGAAATTATCTTAAACGAGTTTAATATTAAACTAAGTAAAAAACTAACAACGAGGGAGTTTTTATGAGTAAATTAATTAAAATCGCACTAGCGGCAGTAACCATTATTGGTATTACTAGCTCAGCTAATGCAGAGACAGCTATTTTAGCTACCAATGATTTCGTAGGAATATCATTTTGGTTAGTTTCAATGGGTTGTTTAGCAGCTACAGCATTCTTCTTTTTAGAAAGAGGATCTGTTGCACCCCAGTGGAGAGTTTCAATAACTGTTGCGGGAATAGTAACTGGTATCGCATTCATACATTACTTGTACATGAGAGATATATGGATCGGAACTGGTGAGTCACCAACAGTATACAGATATATTGACTGGTTAATCACAGTGCCACTTCTAATGCTTGAGTTCTATTTTGTATTAGCAGCGGTAAAAAAAGTACCAACTGCAGTATTCTGGAAACTTTTATTAGGTTCTTTAGTAATGTTAATTGGTGGTTATGCCGGAGAAGCTGGTTACGTATCAGCAATGGTTGGTTTCATAGTAGGAATGGCAGGTTGGATATACATTCTTTATGAAATATTCTCAGGTGAAGCTGGCACAATAGCTGCTAAGAGTGGCAATAAATCTCTAATCACTGCTTTCAGTGCTATGAGAATAATTGTTACTGTTGGTTGGGCTGTTTACCCACTAGGTTATATGTTTGGTTATTTAACTTCTGGTGGAGTGAATGTTGACTCACTTAACATTCTTTACAATGCCGCAGACTTTTTAAACAAGATCGCGTTTGGTCTTATTATTTGGGCTGTTGCAATGCAAAATACTAGTTCAAGATCTATTAAATAGTTTTAACTATTTTATTTAAGGGCGAGTTTAAATACTCGCCCTTTTTTTTTGCGTGTTTAAAATATTTTATTTTATAGAAATAGCTAAATCATAGCTATTAGAAACTTAAGTAGAATTTTTTTTTAAAGTTAATTTTGTTTCCTCAATACTTTCTGTGAATATTTTATTTAATTTATTCTTATCTAAAGAATTTTTTAATAATGACTCAACGGAATTTATAGCAATCTTAACTGAAGTATTCTTAACATCTCTTAAAGCCTGGTTTTTCATTTGCTTGATTCGACTTTCAACATTTTTTTTACGATTTTCCATTTGACCATGAAACTCTTTATTAGTTTTTAATATATGCCTATCAGCTTCATCCACTGCTTCATCAAGCATAGTTTTAACTTCTATTTTTGCGTTGCTGATTTTCTTCTCATATTCACTTAAAATATTTTTAGATTCTTCCTTGAGACTTTCGGCACTACTAACTTCACCTTTAATTAATTGTATATTTTCATTTAAAGCATTGTTTATCTTCTCATGTATTTTGAAATAAATCAAAATACCTATAAAAATTAAAAATGATACTGCAACCCAAAAGGTAGAATCAATTATCATGAATATTTACCTAAGTTTTTTTTAGTTGATTCTAGTACTGTTGCTTTAATACTACTTTGATTAAGTGGTTCACCTGCAACTTTTTCGATGATTTTGGAAGTTATCTCCTCAGAAATAACGATAATACTATCCAAAGACTCCTTTTTCAAACTTCTGATCTCTTGTTCTGTTTTTTTTACCTCTGCTTCTATTTCTTTTTCAAATTCTTTCTTCTTATTTTGTATTTCAGCACTTAATTTATTTTTACTTTCAAAAATAATTTTCTTAACTTCTTTTTTGGTATTTTCAATAGTTGCTTCGTATTCTTTAAGTCTTTCCTCTGCTATCGATTTTAATTTTTGCGCCTCGTCTAGATCATCCTTAATTTTATTCTCTCTATCATCAATGCTCTCTTTAATTTTTGGAATAAACAATTTAGAAAGCGCCAAGTAGAGTAGAGTAAAAATAAGAACCAACCAAAAAGCTTGAGATGCCCAATAGGTTGGATCTAGCTGAGGCATTCCAACCTCAGCCGTTAGCAAGTTTATTTGACTCGATGTAATAAAAAATCCAACTATTAAAAAGAATAATCTCATCATATTTAGGACTATTATCTAAAACGCAAACAGTATTATTAATGCAATAACTAACCCAAACAGTCCGGTTGCTTCTGCCAACGCAAATCCCAAAAGTAAATTTGGAAATTGTTTCTGTGCTGCCGAAGGGTTTCGCATAGCTGCTGATAAATAACTACTAAAAATATTACCAATTGCTATACCAGCTCCTGCTAGTGATAACGCGGCTATTCCCGCTCCAATCATTTTTGCTGCTTCTAACTCCATTGTTCCTCCTTTTATTTGTTAATGGTGTAAATTTAATGCATCATTTAAATAGATGCAGGTTAAAATTGCAAAAACATAAGCTTGTAAAAATGCTACTAACACTTCCAAGCCAGTTAATGCTACTGAAAAACCAAGTGGTAACCACCCTCCTAGAATTCCTAAACTAACGACAAATCCTCCGAACACTTTCAACATAGTATGTCCTGCCATCATATTTGCAAACAATCTCACGGAAAGACTTAACGGCCTACTTAAATATGAAATCACTTCTATTACCGTGATAAGTGGTAGTAAAATTACTGGCACCCCACTTGGGACAAAAAGTTTTAAATATCCAAATCCATGTTTTAAAAATCCTATAACGGTTACGGCAATAAGTATAAAAACTGCCATCAACATTGTTACTATAATATGACTTGTTACTGTAAAAGAGTAGGGCAACATACCAAACATATTACAAAATAATACAAACATAAATAAACTGAAAATAAATGGGAAATAAGGTTTCGCCTTAGATCCAGCAGTGTCGCTTATCATTTTTGCAATAAAATTATAAAGTAGTTCAGACAGTAACTGAAATTTATCAGGAATAAGTTTTTTTTCTTTAGTACCTAAAAAAAGAACAGCACAAATACCAAGAGCACTAAGCAACATAAATAAACTTGAGTTTGTGAAAGATATATCTACACCTGCAATTTTAATTTCAGGTCCAATTCTTTCCACTACGAATTGCTGCATCGGGTTTGTTGCCATAAAAGTTTTCCTTAAATTACTCTTTTTCTTGCATTTTATTTGCTACCTTAATAACATTTAAAATCCCTGCTATAGAACCTAAAAAAAAAAATAGAATTATTAACCAAGGCTTAGTATCAAACCAACTATCTAAAATAAACCCAATTATTGTCCCAACCGCTACAGCAGAAACAAGCTCTGTTCCTAACTTAAAGGCACTACCCATATTAGAGCCATTTTCGTTATTATTTAAGTTATTGGAATGTTTTTTAAGTTTTTTTTTTGCAATTTTTAGGCGAGTTTTAAAGTTTTCAAGATCTGCCATAAGCTAAGCTACTAATTCTTCAGCTTTTTCTAAATCAACAGCGACAAGTTGGCTAACACCTTTTTCTGGCATGGTCACACCGTATAATCTGTGCATCCTTGACATTGTTAAGGCGTGGTGGGAAATAATGATAAATTTTGTCTGTGTAGTTTTTACAAGTTCATCTAATAAAGCACAAAATCTTGTAACATTGGCATCGTCAAGTGGAGCATCTACCTCATCTAATACACAGATCGGTGAAGGATTTACCAAGAATACAGCGAAGACTAAAGATAGAGCTGTTAACGCTTGCTCGCCACCTGACAAAAGTGTGATTGACTGAAGCCTTTTCCCTGGAGGTGAAACAAGCATTTCTAAACCAGCTTCTAAAGGATCATCAGAATCAACTAACTCCAATTTAGCACTCCCCCCATTAAAGAGTTTTGTATAGACCTCGTTAAATTTTCTATTAACCTTCGTGTAAGCATCAAGTAGTTTCTCTCTACCTTTTTGATTAAGTTCATCAATAGACGTTTTAAGTTTCACAATAGCTGAATAAAGATCAGCCCTATCATCTTCCATCTTTTTAATTTCATCTTGATATTTTTTTGTCTCTTCGTCGGCTCTTAGGTTAACAGAACCCAAGGCTTCTCTTTGTTTTTTAATTTTTTCTAGATTTAATACCTGCTTTTCTAAGCTAGGATAATTTTCTGGGGTTAAAGTATTTAGGTTTGAAATCGATAATAAATTATTTTCATTATCTAATTTCAAATCATTTTTAATAGAATAAACTAAATCTTTTTTCCTTTTTTCAATACCTTCGATAGTAGCCTCACTTCTTGCTTTATTTTCACGCAAGATACTAAACTTTTCTTGAATTTCTTTTAGATTTTGACTTATCAAATTATATTTAGTTTCAGCTTTAGCAAGTTCGCCATCCAACTCTTCACTTCTTTTTTTTGTATTTTCTACATTTTGTATATTTTGTCCTTTAGTCGTCGCAATTTTTTCTGGATTTTTTTGATTTTCATTAATTTCACTTTTAATTTTATTTTTTCTTCCGTTTAACTCCGCTATCATTTTGTCTGAATTAGTCTTTAAATTTTTCCAATTTTCAAGCTCAACATCTATACTTTTAATTCTCTCTCTTCTTTTAATGGAATCACTTTTTATTGACTCATTTTTTCCATAAGTGGAAGCATATTGTTCTTGAGAAGTTGTAATTTGATTGACTATTTTTTTTAATTCTTCAAAAATATCTCTTGTTAGTTTTTTATCTGAGTCAATATAACTCTCAATTTCAATTATTATGTCATTTAATCGAATCTGAAGTTTTTGTAAGCCAGATTTAGATTGATCCAAATTTTTTTCTGATCTTAATTCTGTATCAGATAGTTCTTTTTCAGTTTTTAATAATTCATTTTTTTCTCCTAGTATTCTTTTTTCATTCAATGAAGCGTCTAACGATATACTTTTCTCTCTTTCTAGGTCAGAATCCAGAGTATCTAATGAATTTTGAAGCTTGATTTGTAAACTTTTAATTCTAGATTCTTCTTCATCTAAACCAGTCATCTCTAAATTAAGCTTTTGTAGTTTTGCTAAGTTTTCCATTCTTCTATCTCTTAGGGGAGCTAACCTTTTGTTTTCTTCTTCAAGTAATCCGTTGTTATGGCTTAAATCTATTTTAACAGCACTTAATTCGTCATCTTGTTCGCTCAATTTTTCAGTAATCGTTGATTTGTCTTTTTCTATAGCACTCAGCTTAAGGTAATACAGGCCAGCTTCTATACTTTTAATTTCTCTTGAGATTTCTTTATATCTTGTTGCTTCCTCAGCTTGTTTTTTTAAGTTATCAAGTTGTTTCTCTTGTTGTTTTTTTAGCTCATCCGCACGTTTTAAATTATTTTCTGCAGCTCCTAGTCGAGATTCAGCCTCTTCTCTTCTTGCGTGGATGCCAGAGATTCCAGCAGCCTCTTCTAATATAGATCTTCTTTCTGCAGGTTTTGAAGTAACTAATGAGCCAATTCTTCCTTGACTAATCATGGAAGGAGAATGCGCCCCCGTAGATAAATCTGCAAAAAAGGTTTGAGCATCTCTTGCTCTCACTTCTTTTTGATTAATAAAATATTTTGAACCTTTATCTCTTTCAATTCTTCTAGTTATTATAATTTCATCTAATTCATTGTATTGCATCGGACCATCTTTATCTGGATTTTCAATTTGTATTGAAACCTCCGAAATATTTTTTGAAGGTCTATTTGAGGTTCCTGAAAAAATAACGTCTTCCATACCTGATCCTCTCATGCTTTTGGCGGATGTTTCACCCATGCACCATCTTAGAGATTCTACAATATTAGATTTTCCGCAACCATTGGGACCAACTATTCCTGTTAGACCATTCTCTATATAGAAACTAGTTTTATCAAAAAAAGACTTAAAACCTGATATTTCTAATTTTTTAAATTTCATTATAGGAGCTTATCAATTGCTTTTTTAAAAGATTTATAATCCCTTTTTCCTTCGTACTTTTTTTTGTTTAAATAAATTGTAGGTGTTGATTTAACTTTATAATTTTTTTGAGCTTCAATTCTTTCGTTAAGTATTTTTTCTTCTAAATCTTTATCTGCCAGACAGGTATTCATTTGATCTTCTTTTAGATTAAATTCTTTGCCAATTTTTTTAATAGATTCATTAATAACTTTTATGTCAGAACCAGCAGCCCATTTATTTTGTTTTTTATATATCTCAGTTAAAAAAATCATGTTTGTTTTGGGCTCAGCTTTGCATTGAAGTATCTTTTCCGCATTTAAAGCAGCAAGATCAAGAGGGAAAGAGTGATGTTCAAATTTTACCTTACCAATATTTATATATTCTTTTTCTAAATTTTTATAAATTTTCCCATGAAAATCTGCACAGTGTGGGCAGGTTAAAGAGGAAAAGACCTTAACAACTATAATACTGTTAGAATTATTTTTACCTTGTTTTGTTTGATCGCAATTTGCGAATATTAAAAACAAAGATATTAAGAAAATATTTTTAGTTATTTTTAGCATTATAAGCTTTAATGAGTTTGTTTAAAGAGTTTCTAAGATCTTCGTTGTTAACATTGTTTAATTTATTATTATAATTTTTTTTTGTTTTACCTGTTAATATTTTTTGCTCAGATATTTTTTTTTCTCGAAGAACCCTAAGTTTAACTTCTTTAATACATTTGAAGCCAAAAAAACTATTAATTTTGTCTATAATTTTTTGCTTACTATACTCTACAGTTAATTCGTTACCGTGGATAACATTTAATACTAAAGTTCCGTTATTCATCTCTTTGCTCATTTTTATTGTATTTGGATAACACGCATTAGAGATGTCTTTACCAACCATTTTAGTCCAGTTATCAATTATATTAGAAAAGTTATAACTTCCTTTTTTTAACAGTTTTTTTAAACCCCAAGGAATAGAACTAGAAAAAGGTCTTAAACCCTGTATGAATGTGTTTCTTTTATTGTTATCTTTTTTGTTATGCATCTTCACAATAATTTATCAAAAAACATTCTAGCTTGGTATGATAATAACCAAAGAACACTACCTTGGCGTGTTAGTAAAAAATCACCAAAAAAGCTTTATTATAGACTTTTAAGCGAATTCATGTTGCAACAAACGCAAGTTAAAACAGTTATCCCTTATTTTAAAGCTTTCTTACTTAATTTCCCTACTCTGAAGTCGTTGTCACTATCAAATGAAGTAAAAGTACTAAAGTTATGGGAAGGACTTGGCTACTACAGAAGAGCAAGAAATCTTTTAGCAACTTCAAAAATACTAGTTAATGAACATAATTCCAAATTGTCAAAAAATTTAATAGAAGTAAAAAAATTACCTGGGATAGGGGACTATACAGCGAATGCTTTATTGGCTTTTATACACAACGAGCCAACAATAGCTATAGATGGAAATGTAAGAAGAGTATTTTCAAGAATCCTTAATAAAAACGAAAAGAAAATAGATTTTAAAAACCTTATAGAAACTAACAAAAAACACCTTTTTAAAACAAAAAGAAATTCAGATTTTGTCGAGGCCTTAATGGAGTTTGGGGCATTAGTATGTAAGCCAAAAGGACCAGAATGCTCTAATTGTTACATCAAAAATACGTGTAAATATTTTAAATCAGGTAAAAAATTCAAACAGATAAAGACTTTAAAAACAAAAATAAAAAACTACAATTTATTTTGCTATATAGACAAAACAAGAAAAAAAATTGCTTTAACAAAAGAACATAATTTAGGATTTTTGAATAAATTTTATATACCCCCAATCAAGGAATCAAGTATTAATAAAAAAATAAAAAATTGGAATTTTCATTCGCATTTTAAAGATTCAATTTCAAATAAAAAATTAAATATTAATTTGTATTACAAGTTTTCACTGAAAATACCTCGACAACACCAATGGTTCTCATTAAAAAGAAATAATGAATTTATTCCGTCGTTTACTAAAAAAATATTTAAACAAATTTTAAAAATAACTTAATGAAAAAAAAGATTGCAATTATCGGATCTGGAATTGGAGGCCTTACTCTAGCAAACTTATTGCAAAAAAATTCAGGCTTTGAATTTGTTGTTTACGAAAAAAATGAAACATTAAATTTAGAAGAAGGGTTTGGTCTCCAACTTGCAGTAAATAGTGTTTCAATTTTAAATCAAATAGGTTTTAGTAGTTTGAGTAAATCAGATATTTACAATCCAACAAAGTTAGATTTTTATTCCGATGAAGATAAAATATGTGATCTAGACCTTACACAATTTAATAGTGAAGTAGAGAAATATACTACACTTAAAAGATCTTCTTTAATTAAATTTTTAAAAGAAAAATTATTCTCAAATGTGATCAGGTTTAACAAAATAATAGAGAGCGTCGAACAAAATCAAGATATTTTAAAAATAAGATTTAAAGACGGAGATATTGAAGAAGTTGATTTCCTTGTAGTCTCTGACGGAGTGTTTTCACAAACAAAATCAACTGTTGAAAATTTTTTTTTTAAACCTAATTATTATGGCGCAATAGCTGTCAGAACTCAAATTAAAGCTAAAGATGCGCTTGAATTTAAGGCTAAAAATATTTCTCTTTTTATGAGCTCTAAGGTCCATTTAGTGTCGTATCCAGTTAATAATTACGGAGATATTAATGTAGTATGTATTTTAAGAAAAAAGCTTAATGAAAAAAAATCAATAAAACAATTACTTAGTGAAAAGTTTGTTAATAAAAATAAACATCTATTAAGTCTCTTTAAAGGAGAAGTAAAATCATGGTCTATTTACACTTCATCAAAACCTATTAAATCTAACTTAAAAAAAGTTTTTTATATTGGAGATGCCTTTTATACTTTTCCACCAACACTTGCTCAAGGCGCATCCCAATCTATAGAATCTGCCAAAGAGTTATACGATCTGTTAATTGACAATAAGCAAGATATTGAAAATATCTACTTTGAAAAAAGATTTAAAAAAATAATTATGATTAATAATAGGTCAAGACTTAATTATTTTTTGTTTCACTTTTCTAATCCTGTTTTAAAAATGTTTAGGAATCAATTTTTAAAACGATTAATAAAAAGTAAAAGTTTTATTAACAGGTATCTTGGAAAAATTTATAATTAGATAGAGCTTATTTAAATATTTTTAGACAGAAATCTTTGCCTTAAACTATCAATCAAAACCATTGAGTTACCAACTTTACAATGCCAGTAAGTCCATCCGTTAAAACTTTCTGTTCCCATTATTTTGGCTGCAATTTTATGTATAGAGCCCTCAGACTCTTTATGTTTAATACTTCCATCAACCATTATTTTTGCATTAAATTTATTTTTAGGGTCAAATAGAACAGTTCCAGGTTTAAGGATGCCTAGTTCAACCAATGATCCAAAAGGTATTCTTGGTTTAGATCTATTATTTTCAATTGTGTCCAAACAGTCTTCTTCAATAATTTTTGTTTTACTAATTCTATCGTAAGCAGCTTTAAAATATTTTTTATCTTTTTCTATGCCATAAAATTTTCTACCTAGTTTTTTAGCTACCACCGCAGTAGTTCCTGTTCCTAAAAAAGGATCAAATATTAAATCATTTTTATTGGTTGTTGCTAGTATTATTCTATGTAAAAGAGACTCAGGTTTTTGAGTAGAGTGTACTTTTTTACCATTATTTTTTTTAAGTCTTTCTCTTCCGCTACAGATTGGAAGCATCCAGTCAGAACGCATTTGTAAATCATCGTTTAAGCATTTTAAAGATTGATAGTTAAAAGTGTATTTTGACTTTTTATCCTTAGAGGCCCATATTAAAGTTTCATGCGCATTAGTGAATCTTGTTCCTCTGAAGTTAGGCATTGGATTATTTTTTCTCCAAATAACGTCGTTCAACAACCAATAGTCTAAATTTTGCAAGTGATAGCCTAAACGAAAAATATTATGGTAAGAGCCTATAACCCAGATACTTCCATTATCTTTTAAAATTCTTTTACACTGAATTAGCCAAGCTTTGCAGAAATCGTCATAATGTTCGAAGCTTTCGAATTGATCCCATTTGTCATCAACGCCTTTTACTTTACTGGCGTCAGGTCTTCTTAAAGTTTCACCAATTTGCATATTGTAAGGAGGGTCAGCAAAAACCAAATCAAAAGTTTTGTCTGGAATTTTTTTTAACTCCGCAAGACTATCACCGTTAACAATTTTATTAGAAAATTTTGACATTTTAAGATTCAACTCTAAATTGAATCTTAGGTCAAACAGTTTCACATGAAACCGTATGTCTCTTGTGTTCAAAATTTTTATCTTAACAACATGTTGTGTATCGGCTTAAATCCTTTCCTATGATGAGAGGTAATACCAAATTTTTTTAATCCTTCAAAATGGGCTTTAGTTCCATAACCAAAATTTCTTTCCCAAGCATAATGAGTAAATTTTTGTGATAATTTAATCATAAGTAAATCTCTATATGTTTTCGCAATAATTGAAGCGGCACCAATACATTTAATTTTTTCATCTCCTTTAATAATTGTTTTATAATTCTTTAGCCCTTTTGGAGCAAAAGGACCATCTATTAGGATTTGGTTGGGTTTTTTTTCAAGTTTATCAATAGCTCTTTTCATTGAAAGTAATGAAGCTTGTAAAATATTAATTTTAAATATTTCTTCAACAGAAGCTACGCCAATGGCATAGAAGGAATTCTGTTTAATAATTTCTGCTATTTTTAACCTATTTTGAAAATTAATTTTTTTTGAATCATTAATTAACTTTAAATCTATTTTATCATTAAGTATTACTGCGGCTGAAACCACAGGCCCCGCTAAGCAGCCTCTACCTACCTCATCCACACCTGCTATTATTAAATTATTTTCCAATATTAATTTTAAGATCTAAAATTTTTTTTCTAATCATTTTAAGATCTATCCATGACAACTTTTTTTGATCAGGCTGTCTCATTAAAAAAGCTGGGTGAAAAGAAGCAATAATTAAGGTATTACAACTTCCTATTTTT
>Ga0308016_10001595_pt1 | contig 11217 bp, 17 predicted proteins | sample Neamet233_FD_203129 | JGI IMG/M metagenome (GOLD analysis project Ga0308016, IMG submission 203129) | Marine microbial communities from water near the shore, Antarctic Ocean - #233 | ecosystem: Environmental > Aquatic > Marine > Unclassified | place: Southern Ocean | collected 2014-07-28
ATAATATCTTCTTCTGATTTAAGAGAAGGAGTTTGAATTTTTAGTAAAAAGTATTCCTGACCAATGATTGGAGCAAGACCAACAAAACCACCAGAGTCTTGTATCATTACTTCTCCAGATACAGCATTTCGTTGACAGTCCTCAAATAAATTGAGTCCAACTATATTTTGTTTTACGTTTATTTCTGTTCCAGATGATGTTATGATTCTTGCTTCTGCTAGACTAAAATCACCTACTTCTTTAATTTCGTCAGCCATTAAAGCACACTTTCACCCATGAGTATTTCAAATTCTTCTACAAACTGATCTACGTATGCAGAGTCTAGTAAACGTATACTACGCAATGTATCTTGTCTACTTTCCTCGTATTCACGATTTGTTATGAGTGTAGCATCACCATGACTTGTGTTATCTGAACCAATGTCTATTGTCACTTTGGTATCACCAGAAGTTTGTGTTATCTCATAATGATGTGTACCATCAGGATCACTATACTTGTCATTAATAAAGGCTAGAAACTGCGGTGTGGACAATGGCCACTGATGATACCTATCTGTTATACTATTTACGTACATGATTATCCAGTGTAGATTAGAATCACCATAGAGTTTATCTGCTAACATCTCAGGTGTTTCACCTTCTTTAACATCATATGTATCATATAGTAATGTGTTTGATCTTACCTTTGTTCTTAGAGCAACACGTTTCATTAGATTGGTGACAAGTTTAAGTTCACCGTTACCTACAGAATCATATGGTATAAGGGGAAAATTTGCAAAATACATTATTAGAATCCTTCTTTAATATGATCTTGACTCAACACTTCCAATTCGGTAAATTGTAATGTAATTTTACTTTTCTGTGGAGGCGGACCACTACCAAATTTACTAGATGTTGGTTCATATGCAGTAAAGCGGTCTGCGCCATATTCTACTTCAACACTGTTTAAAAAACACGTTGACACTTTATTAATAAAACTGTTTTCTGAAGCTCTGTACATATATTGTATATCAAATGTGCCTGGAATATCCATCTCTCTTCTGGTAGTTGGATTGGAGTATTTTGGCATCATGTAGAATTTAAAGTGATATATAATGTCTTCTACTATTCGTGCCTCTTGAGCACTTTTAGGTAAAAATGCAAATGTATAACTGAAACTTCTTCTACCAACACCCTCAAACATCATTTCCATTCTTGGAGTAATAACACTTCCACTTGCAAGTTGGGATAGGGCAAGAGCGCCAGGCGCAATAGTGTCTATTGCTGAGTTTGCTAAATTCTTTAAACCTTCTTTTGCTGTAGAACCAGTTAAAGAATCAGTTATTTTTGTTAATGTGTCTGCGGTTCCCGAACCAACTTTAAATGCCTCTATAGCACCAGCACCTAAAGCTGCTAAAGTACCAATTTCTTTATCAGCATATTTAACATTATAGGATACCGATACAGCAGGGGGCATATACAATGCAATAGTTGTTGCAAGTCTTTGAGTAGGAAGTTTCTCTAATACAATTGAACGATTTAGTCTACCACCAGCAGAAGGCACTAAAGCTTCTGCATTTGCTTTTCTGATGCCTGCGTGTTTTTGTGCTCTGATTGTAATTTGTTCTTCATCTTCTTTCCCGTCTGATGATGTAAATGGTCCCTTTGCCAAGTTAGCTTCATCACCTATTTTTTTAGTTGCACTTTCTACACTGTTAGTACCCTTATTCTTTTTAAGCTTGCCTGGAATTCTTTCGTTAATCATAAACATAATATAATGCCCTTGTTGTGGGTCACTATCTACATTTATAGGATATGTTAAGATATTGCTAGAAGTTCCTTTATTTGCACTAAACGTAGAACCAAGTGCAGAATTATTACCTTCTTTGTTTAAACCAGCAATATTTCTAACTGCATTACCACCGGCTTTAACTGCCTGGTTGGCAGCTCCAGCGATTCCTGATCTTACTGCATTACTAATTCCTGTTAATACTGCCATTTTAAGTGTCCTTATAAACTGTTATAAGTATTTATACATGAAGACATACAAAGGTAAATATACTCCAAACAATCCTCGTAAATATACAGGGAACCCATCTAAAGTAATCTATCGCTCTTCATGGGAGCGAAAGTTTATGGTGTATTGTGATACCAGTGACAGCATACTTGAGTGGTGTTCTGAAGAAGTCATTATACCCTATTTATCCCCTTGGGACGGTAAGATGCATCGTTATTTTCCAGACTTCTATATTAAAGTTAAACAGTCAAGTGGTAAGATTAAAAAGTTTATTATAGAAGTTAAACCTAAGAATCAAACTAGACCACCAAAGCCTGTTACCCGAAAGACTAAAAGATTTATAAATGAAGTTAGAACTTGGGGTATAAATGAAGCAAAGTGGAAATCTGCAAAAAATTGGTGTGACCATAATGACATGGAATTTAAGATACTTACGGAAGTTGAGTTGGGTATACGTTTTTAGAATGTGGTTGATAAAAACATTGAATATTCAAATATTAGATTTGTCTCATAAATAAATCTATGGAAGACATGCAATTTAATGTAAAAATAGCAAGTACAGGAGATACATTTCTTGTACCTATAGGCAAAAGTATACTTGATGTATTATATGAAAATAAGATAGGCCATCCTTCTTCATGTAAGGTAGGTATGTGTAGTAAATGTCTCGTTACTTACTTAGAGGGAACGGTAGACCATCGTGATTTACTATCTTCATCAGACATAGATCACAATACACAACTAACAATTTGCCAATCAAGAGCAACATCCCCACTATTAGTGTTAGACATAGATTTAGACACAGAGGATGAATTCTAGTATTTGTCATAGAACTACGTATAAATAATAGTATGGCAAAGAGTAAATATATTCAAAGCGTTTTAGATGATGCTAAAGGTAGACCAAAATCTACTCAATGGTACAAAGATAAGATCAAGGAGTTTGGGCAACCTTCAGCTCAGGACTTGATTCGTGATGGAAAGAGAAACAACAAACCATTTTATGGTAAGTTGAATATGTTTTTATACAATCCAAAATTCAAGAAAAAATTACCTTACTATGATACATTTCCTCTGGTCTTACCCTTGGAAACCTATAATGATGGATTTCTGGGGTTAAATTTACACTACCTCCCAATTCCTTTACGAATAAAATTACTTGATAGATTAGTAGACTATTCTAACAACTCACAGTTTGATGAGAGCACACGATTAATTGTTGATTATAGTAGATTAAAAAAAATAAAATTAATACAACCAACCATACACAAATACTTAGCTGGTCAAGTTCAGTCACAGTTTCGTAGAATAGATGCAGATGAGTTTACAGTCGCAACTCTTTTACCAGTGCAAAGATTTAAGAAGGCATCTGCAAAAGAAGTATGGTCTGATTCTAGGAGTATGATCTAATGGCTGAAATTCCTAAATTTTTAGAAGCTGGTGCTTTTGGTGTTATAAATGATATACTTGCTGGATTTCATGATGACAATGGATATGCACAACCAAATAGATATGAAGTTTTAATTTTCCCCCCAGCAAAACTTGGTGGTGGAAATCAAAGTAATATATTTTCTGGTTTGGAAAGACAAAGTGATACTAGAAGTATATCTTTGCGAGCTCAAAGTCTTAATATGCCTGGCAGAAACCTAGCAACAACTGATGACAGCAACGTATACGGCCCGAAAAGAGAAGTTGTAGAGGGTGTTAATTATGCAGAGGAAATATCTATAGATTTTCAAGCAAGTTCACAGTTGTCAGAAAGAGTATTTTTTGAGAATTGGCAAAGACAAGCGTTCAATGAAAAGACTTGGAATATTGGATACTATAATGATTATGTTGGTGAAATACAAATATTTGTTTTAGATAAACAAGATAAAAGAAGATATGGTATCAAACTGTGGGAAGTCTTTCCAAAGACTATAGGTGCAAATCAGTTAGCATATGATGCCAATGATACATTGATGCTAACAAATGTAAGTTTTAGTTTTAGATATTGGACTAGTTTAGATCAAAACCAAAACCCAGACATTAATATTTTTGATAGAATTACGGAAACTGTGATTAGTACAGCAGAGAGAAATATATCTAGGAACATTCCTAGAATACTGAATAGATTATAATAAAGGATGAAAAATTATGGCGTTACCTAAACTTGATGTGCCAGTTTATGAGCTTGAACAACCATCAACTGGCGAAACGATTAAATATAGACCCTTCTTGGTCAGAGAACAAAAAACACTCATGTTGGCTCAAGAGTCTGAAGATGATAAACAAATTAGAGATGCTTTAGCAAGTCTTATATCTAATTGTACTTATGAAAAAGTTGATCCATATAAAGTTCCAATTTTTGATATAGAATTTTTATTTTTAAGAATACGAGGAAAATCTGTAGGCGAAAAAGTTGATTTGAAATTATTGTGTCCAGATGATAATGAAACACTTGTTAATAAAACAATTAATTTAGAAGATATTGGTGTGAACATGAAAGTTGGGCATACTAATGAAGTTGAAATTACAGATAAGATAAAAATGGTTATGAAATATCCTACTCTCAATGATGTTGTTGATATGGGAGAAGATGTAACTGACTCTGAAGACGTTTTTAAAATGGTTAGAAAATGCGTTCATGAAATTCATGATGGTGAAAAAGTGTATAACAAAATTGATATATCAGAATCAGAATTAGAAGAATTTATTGATAGTTTAACAAGTGATCAATTTGAAAAAGTTACAGATTTTTTTGACACTATGCCTAAAGTTCAATATTCTGTAGAAGTAACAAATCCAAAGACTAAAAAGAAAGGTGAAGTAGTCATTGAGGGTATTCAAAGTTTTTTCGACTAAGCCTCTCTCATGACTCCATTTTTAATTATTTTAAAACAAATTTTGGAATGATACAACACCATAGATGGAGTTTGACAGAAATAGAGAACATGATGCCTTGGGAGAGGGAAGTATATGTTGGATTATTAATTCAACACGTTGAAGATGAGAAGAAAGAACAGGCTAAGCAATAATGGAAATACTTACACCATCAGGTGCAGCAATGGAACTTACTGAACTAATTATGCCATATATTGGTATGGTGATAATTGTTGTTCTGGGGTTTATGTTTAAAGACTTTGTAACAAAGTTAAGCAAAGGTATTGCTTTTCAAATGAATAAACAATTCCAAGAGGGTGATCATGTTCTACTTGACGGAGAACGTGCTCTAATCGTTAAAATAGGGATGACACAGACCGTATTTGGTGTTACTAAGATAGGTGGTGAATTAGATGGAGATTATATATGGAGATACGTTCCAAATGAACGTATAGAATTTCTTAAATTAGAAAAGATAATTTTTGATAGAACTCCTATAAATAACAGTACAAGCATAAAAAACAACTCAAATGAAATTGAGGAGCTGAAAAATGGCAAATGAAAAATCTTCATGGTACAATAATATCAATTCTTCTGTAATTGATAAGTGGCGTATCTGGCCTAGAGGACTGATTACTCTATATGGTATTATGTTTTGGCGTACAACAGAATGGTTCATGGCATTACCAGAACCCACTGCCCCTCAAAGTGCATTTGTAAGTGTCATCGTAGGTGCTGGAGCTGCATGGTTTGGACTTTATGTCGGTTCTGGTGGAAAGAAGGATAGTTAAGATGGTTGAAGAAAGTACCGCTGCAGCAATGAAACGCTTATCTGATGAGATGTTTAAAGGAAGGGCTGAACAAACTGCGGCGTTAGAAAAACGAGCAAAACAAGAGGTCTTAACAGCAAATCAATTTAAAGCACTAATAAAACAAAATGAAGAAGCTGCCAAAGCAGCAGAGAATGGTGATAAAGAATTAATTGCTATTTCAGAAAAAACTCAAAAAGCACTTGATGACGCTAACAAATCAAAAAAAGACCAAAAAGATGCTGCAAATTCATTAAAACTACAAAGAGAACAACTTGAATTAGCTAAAAAGGCTTCTGGTTTTAGTGAAAAAAGATTTAGAAAAGTAGAAATTGCAAATGCTGCTCTTGAACGACAAAACCAGATTTTGGAAGAGTCTGAAAAAGCTCTTAAAGGTTTAGGAATAGATTCTAAAAATAATAAAAAACATAGAAAACAACAAGTAAAAGCAGCAAAGATGGAATTGTCGCTTGCAAAAACAAGCGGTTCTGCTGATGCTGAAGATGAAGCAAAGAAAAAAATACGTGATGCAAGAGGAAATAGCTATTTAGGAAAAATAGCAAATGGTATAACAGACATTAAAAATAGTGCAAAAGATAAAGTAGTATCTGGAGCAAAAGGACTCTTTTCTATGTTTAAAAAATTTGCGTTTGGTGCATTTTTACTTGCCACCATAGCATTTTTAAACTCTCCATATTTTGATAAAATGATAAAGGCTTTCAAAGAAGATATTATTCCAGCTTTAACAATACTTATTGATGATTATATTGTACCTTTTGGTAAGTTTCTCTTCGGACTAATCAGTGGTGAAAATGAAACAATAAAGAGTATTAAAGAATTTACTAAAGGAACAATGTTTGAAGGTGTAACTGACGGTCTTTTTAAAGTTCTTGGCGGTCTTGTCGCAGCTTTGAGTCTTGCTGTATTATTCAAACCATTTTTTGCAGCAAAACTCTTAGTTGGTGGAGCTTGGAAGCTTACAAAACTTTTTGCTGGATTTGGTAAAATGGCAGCAACACTTTTGGGTTTTGGAAAGGCAACTGATGCTGCAGCAAAAGGAGCTGCTGTAGCTGCAAAAACAGCAGGAGTTGCGACTACCGCAACAAAGGGTGCTGGTGCAGCTGCTAGTGCAGTGAAGCCAGGATTAAATATGCCTAAAGCAACTGGTCCAGCAAAACCAACAAAGTTATCAAGTATCACTAATGCAGTAAAGGATAAATTTACACACCTTAAAAAGTTTCCTGGCCTTCTGAAGGTTGCAAATAAAATACCATTCATAGGTACAGCTCTTAGTGGAGCACTTCTTGTCAATACACTGATGGATGATACTAAATCAGCAAAACAAAAAGTTCAAGCAGTTGGTGCTGTCTTTGGTGGATTACTTGGTGGTCTTGGTGGTGCAAAATTAGGAGCGCTAGCAGGAGTTCTTGGTGGCGGTCCAATTGGTGCTTTAGTAGGTGGGCTTGGTGGTGGGCTTGGTGGTTATTTTGCTGGGGACTATATTGGAGGAAAATTAGCTGATTATTTAATGACAGGGGAACAACCTAAAACTGGTGCTGCAGGCGATATGGATGCAATGATGGAACAAGGTGCTGGTGCAGATATTCCTAAAGCTAAAGAAAAATTTGGTGGTAAAAGAAGTATCAAGTCAGCAAATGCAAGAGTTGATAGAATGAGGGCCCAGAAAAGTGGTGAGCCTACTCTTAGTTATACTCCAAATCCTAATAAAGATGCTTCAAGGATTAGTCCCGATCCATTTGCTAAGCTTCAACAAAGTCCACCACCAGTAATAGTTAATGCTCCAACAAATGTAAATGCTCCTACTTCTAATAATGTATCATCAGTTGCAAATTCTTTAATTAATACTGATAGAGTTACAGATAAACTAACAGCAGTTGGTTAATAAAAAACCCCTGTATTTCTACAAGGGTTTCTTTTTATCGTTTGATGGTAACTCCACCATCTTCATTGAATTTTAGATTTATCCACTTAGCATTTTGTGGTGGACAAGATGTTCGTTCAGAGGGTTTCTCTTCAAACCACTCTGCATAACGCCTTGTACCAGAGAACTTATCACCCAAAGGTTCGCTTGAAACCTCTGTTACTGGCTGTGCGGTGGGTGCTGGTTGTATACTTTCAATCGCAGAAACCAAGTCATTTACTTTTGAATTGGGCCCTACAGTAATACCAGAACCAACATAGTTCTTGACAAGATTAAAGTCATCACAGTTCATAGTAGGTGGATTACTTAGTTTAAGTGTTCCACGCTCAACATCGTCACTACACTTAATCGTTACACTGTTTGCACTAGCAGCGGTACTAAAAAGTACCACTGCTGATGCGATCATAATAAAAGTCTTCATCAATTAACCTTCTTCTGCAAGTTTTTCAAAATATGACATAGTGTCATCATCGTCTTCAGTATTACTCATTGATACCGTAGGAGCAGGCTCCTCTTTCGTATCCACTACAGTAGTTGTAGAGGGTGAGTCATCAAATGCATTGCTACGTTGTAGGTCTGTTACATTACCAACTTTAGTAGTACCTGACAGAACTGTATTCAAACGAATCTGCAACTCATCATAGGACTTGAAGTTAGTTGGAGCAGTAAACTCTGAAAGAGAATATTGTTTTCCCCAAATCTCTTCTAACTTCTCATCATCATCAGCAAGAGCAGATATAGCTTCAAACTCTGACTTATCATAGTTCCAATAACCGTCTACCTTACGTAGCTTCAACTTGAAGTTTGCACCTTCCCAAAAATCAAATGGATTTACTGGAGTCTCATCTTCAAATGCAGGCTGCATTGTCTCCATTACCTTATCAAAGATTTTCTTACCATAGCGATAAAGGAATACTTTACCTTCATTCTGTGGATTTGCGCTATCTTTGACAACGTAGATGTTGGAGTAGTACTGCAACTTACGCTTCTGTTTACGTGCGATCTCTTTATCAGACTCTACACCAGAGTTCCAAAACTTGGTATTCAGTTCTGATACTGGATCATTTTGACTAATGGTGGTAAGAGAGTTCTCAATATACCACTGACCAGTTGGGCCTTGAAACGCATGGTTCCAAAGTTTTACCCAAGGAAGTTCTTCATCCTTTGGTGCTGGAAGAAAACGAATGATTGCAAAACCGTTACCAGTTTTGTCCATTACAGGTTTCCAGATACGCTCATCAATGTATGACTTCTTTTCTAGGGGTTTATTTTCTTGTTCTGCTGCACCGAGCAGTTTGTCCAAAGAGTTGGACTTTTTCATTGCGCTTAACGACATATATATCTCCTTATGTTATCGTATGTAAATGTATGTTTTATCGTATGTTTAATATACCACAAAGTTTTGTTTTTGTCAAGTACTTTATGTTTTTTTCTAGGAAAATACTTTCATTTGCAGGGTCAACCCAATAAAATTCAGTATCAGGAAACTCATTAAAAACAGTACCCAATTGGTTTATCCAGCTAACTGGAGTAAACCCTCTTGCATCTTCGGGAAAATAATAGTCAGTTCCCTTATAGATGTTATTTATAAGTTTATCTGGTGAGGTTAAATCAAACCCTACCATGTACACCTCTTTCGCTCCCTGTTGACAAGCAAGGTGTATCGCTGTATTACCAGCTGACCACTTCTTAGGAAAGTCAATGTCCCTTATACTATCATCTTCGTTGACGTAGGTAATCCAGACACCGACATCCTTATTCATTTTGATTTGTAAGTCTTTCATATCAATATTAGGAAACTGTTTTATTGCAGACTCAATTTTCTCATTGAGTGTAACAGGATCAGTACCAGCAATCACACACTGGTCTGTAACAGTTTTACTTTTATGAACAAAGTTTTCTGGAAAATCAAATCCCATCAATAAACCGTCTACAGCACTAGCAGGAAGTAAGTTCCAATCTGCAAACCAACACTGGTTCCATTTATGGTATCCTGAGTCATGTATCTCTTGTTGTATTCCATAATCTATAGCGACTAGATTATTAACGTCACCGTCACGATAGATTGCATTACAGCCCCATGTAATTACATTATTTTCGTTTATCTTATTTTCATTTGGATTAAACCAAGCTCTAGACTCACCATTACCTAGTACTAAATGTCTAGTCATGTATTCTATCTCGTAGTTCTAGTACACGCTTTTCTAAAACACTTACGGTTGTTCGTAAATTTCCAGTATCACTATCTGTATAGCGACTTTTTATTAAAGCAATTTCTTCCATCAAAATAATAATCTTATCTACACCAATTATATTACTCTCGTTATTATACATCTCTTAATGCCTCCCATGAGTTAGGAAATAGTTCTTTAGCAAGAACATCAATTTTATCTGCAACCATTTGAGTTTCAACTTGAGCGTCTGGTTTGCATCGTAGGTTACATACACGAGCAAATGCCATGAGTGTACCACTCCAGTACCATTCTGTATACATGGACTGTGGTAGAACCATTCTGGCCATCTCTGGTGCAATTCCAGAGTTTAACATATCTTCATATGTTTCTTTACATAATTTGTGGGTAGAAGCAATACTGTATTTTACAGTTTCATCAGAAGAACCTTGTTTCTTATCCTCTGCTGCAAGACGCCATTCAGTAGGTTCATAAAACTCTACTTCTGTATCTACATAACGTCTGGATACTTCGTTCCACACTAAACCAACCTGATGTTTAACAAGTTGTCTGGCCACAAAGATAGGAGCCTTAACGTGAAACTGCATAGACGCATGACCAAAGGGACTCCAGTGATTATACTTTGCAAGATACTTAATTAGACGTTCATCACCTTCTTTTAGAAAACCTTCAACCTTTCCAGCTTCTGGTATAGAATCCCATTCAGATGTTTTTGAAAAGGATACACGGGCAGCATTAACTACACTCAAATCACTTCCCATATGGTCTATTAGTTTAACTTCCATATTCACTCCTAAAAATGGTGCCGGTGGTAGGAATCGAACCCACAACCTATTGCTTACAAAGCAATTGCTCTACCGTTGAGCTACACCGGCAATTCCACTTATCCCCGCTTTTTGAAGCGGTCATGTCTACGAGGAGAATACCCCTTAGGCCATGCTGGTTGTCGTGCTGCAAGTTTAGTAACTCGCTCACCTAACTCATCGTTTTTAGCGTTGAGTTCAGCATTGTCAAATTGCAATGCTTTAATTTGGTTCTCAAGAGTAATAACTTGACTCTCAAAAAACCCTTCTTCCCGAATGGTGGGATTACCATCCAAGTGTACAGTGATTTCCATTAACTGGACTCCTCTATAAGTTTCAATAATTTCATTCTATACCTTTCGGTATCAATTGTCAAGAACCCTTTGTAATTTTTCATAAGTTTTTTTACATCAGGCCACACAAAATCATCCCATACTAACTCCTTATCCCATTTCTTACTAAATTCAACAAGTTCATCCAATATAATCATAGTCTCAACAGAGACTCTTTTACCCAAATATTCTTTTAACAATGTAGGATGTTGTTCATCTGTACATTTAAAAAGAGGTTCAAAATTCTTAACAAATGGCTGCAGCTCTTGAGAGAAGAGTTCAT
>Ga0308016_10001599_pt1 | contig 11207 bp, 8 predicted proteins | sample Neamet233_FD_203129 | JGI IMG/M metagenome (GOLD analysis project Ga0308016, IMG submission 203129) | Marine microbial communities from water near the shore, Antarctic Ocean - #233 | ecosystem: Environmental > Aquatic > Marine > Unclassified | place: Southern Ocean | collected 2014-07-28
TATCTATGGTCATTCCATCAGAACCCATAGCTGTAAATAATTTTCTATTGATTAAATTTCCGTTTTCTTGAACATCAAAAACAAAGGTTTTATTGTCTGCTTGGTCTGCAACATAAAGTGTTTTTCCATCTTTAGACCCAATAATACCATTTGGTTGCACGTAATTGTCATTAGAAACCACAATTGGTTTATCTGCATTTGGGGCTAAATAATAAACTCTATTCTCTTTTTGCTGTGGCTTTTTATGAGGCCACCAATCACGTTGATAATAAGGGTCTGTAAAATAAATACCACCTTTTGCATCAACCCAAAGATCATTTGGTCCATTCAGTTTTTTTCCTTCAAAATTATTGACAAGAACGGTTTGTTTTTTGTCTGAATTGATACTCCATAACTCGTTTTTTTCATCAGCTGCAGATAGTAAATTGTCATTATTATCAAAATAAAGTCCATTTGAACGACCTGAAGGTTTCATATATTCTGAAACTTTATTATTTAAGGCATTCCATTTTAAAATACGATCATTTGGCTGATCTGTAAAATAGACATTGCCATCTTTATCTGAAGCTGGGCCCTCTGTAAAATCATAATCATCAGCAACTAAAACTAATTTAGCACCTTCTGCAATTATGTTTTCAGTATCATTTTCTATTGAAACTATATTTTTACTTGTTTCTGTATCTAATGGATTCTTTTTTTGACATTTAACTATCAACATAAAAAATAACGTTAATAAGAATAATTTTACAATCGATTTTAGTGTTTTTTTCATTATAGTTTTTAAATGATTAATAAATTATTACCTTGGTTCTATAGTTTAATTCATTGTTATTTATCTTTACAAAATAAATTCCATTTTTGAGATTGGAAATTTGAAGTAGTTGATTATTTATTTTTTCTTTAGAAAAAAGAATTTTACCAGAAATATCATAAACATTTACGCTTATATTTAAGTTAGCTTCATCAAATTTAATAGATATAGTGCCTGAATTGGGTTTTGAATAAACATTAACATGTGTAGGTTCTGCTTTTATTTCTTCTATATTTAGAGCGCTATTATTTACAAAAACATCAAGAGCTTTAAAATCGAAACTACCATTACTTTGGTACCCTTCTACAACAAACGATACTTCATGCATTTTGCCCATGTTCATTCCTAAAGACTCCCAATGTTTAAAATGTTCTGTAATATCGATAGTTCCGCTATTACGTTTGCCTCTTCTAATACTAAAATATTGTTGAAATGTAGCATTACCTTTAATAGAAGGTTGGTTGGTTCTTGTATTTTCATAGATATCATAAATACTTCCGTTTTTATTGATGGTACCTTTAAATTTAGAACCACTCGACATCGATGGAATCCAGTTACGCCAGTCTTCAATTATATAAAACTCTATAAGTGGTTCAATAGTCCAACCATATATTGATAAATAGGAATTCCCTGTAGAACTTGAAGGGTTATAGTTGCAATCGTAAGTTGCAAAAAATTCGCCAATTTCTTGATGCTCTAATGTTTGGTTATAATTTAAACCACGACGTGCAAGATAATTAAGTATACCATTCCAGTTTCCGCTAAATAATGCTCCACTACCAAGAGTTATACAAGCTGTTCCCCTGCGAATTTTGATTCCACAATTCATATCGAAAATCATCTTGTACACCCGTATATTGTTCGTTATTAGAATTTGTACAATAGGTTTGAGAATTAGAACATTGTGCGTAGAAAAATAGTAAAACAAAGGTTAAATATAGCGTTAGCTTACAGAAATTAGATTTATTCATAATTTAAATTAATTTTTATTATTTACTTTTTTAAATAAAAAGTAAAACTAGATTTGTTATTTTAAATTTCTTAACATCTTGCATCAGTTTTTTTCAAATACTTTTATGTAATCCACAATTAAATAATCTGAATATTGTGATGCAACTGGTGCAACTGGTAAATTACCACCTACAGATAAATTTAAAATCAAATAAAATTCATCGTTAAAAGGGTAAGGTTGCCCATTTGTGTTACTTGGTGTAAATGTTTTATATTCTTCATTATTGATGAGCCACGTAATTTTATCTTCTTCCCAAATAATAGAAAAAACATAGTATATTTTGTCGAAATTTTCGTCAGTAGTCGTATAATAAGTAGATTTAAATTGATGATTTGACAAGTCTTTACCAAAATGAGCAGTACCAAAAACTTTGTTTTGAGACTCTCCTAAATATTCCATAATGTCAATTTCACCTCCACTTGGCCATTTGTCAGCAGGATTTGAAATAGAATAGTCTTTATTTATCAACCATAAAGCAACCCAAGAACCTGTTGCAGAAGGCATATTTGCTCTAATATCTATCCGTCCATATTTTATCTCAAACTTATTATCTGTATGAATTCTTGTTGATGTATAAGTAGAACTGCCAGTATTTTCTTTTTTAGCTTCAATAACTAAATTACCATCTACAAAAGAGTGATTTTTATCTGTATAATATTGCAATTCGTTATTTCCCCAACCACATAAATCTGGGCAACCTGTACCAATATGATAATTCCATTTATTACTATCTAATTCACTCGTAAAATCATCTGCCCAAACTAAATTATAGTCAGCATAACTTGTTGGAGAAGTATAACCAGATGTTGGTATTGTTGGCGCAAAACTCGGGCAACTTTCACAAACAGAACCTCCACAATCTATACCAGTTTCATCTCCATTTTGAATACCATCTGAACAAGATGCAGTTATCGGAATAATGTTTGAACTAGTTTCTTCTGATGAAGAGCAAGCTGTTAAAATACTTGCTACAAATACTAGAATTAAAATTAATTTTTTCACTATTTTTTATTTTTTGGTAATACCCAATAGATTCCTCCAAAAATGTGGTTTAAGAAGTTTTTGTCTTTATATGATTCTGGTTTATGTCCCAAAGCTGTATAAAACGATTTTCCTCCTTCATAATCTTGATACCATGAAATGGGATGCTTATCTCCCATACCTTTTAATGGGATGTCATCATAACCTGCAGTAAAATCATAAGAAGTTTCATCAACAGTTAATAGAATATTTAGTTTATCTAAATTCATATTTTTAAAATTATACCATTCATCACTTCGAAGCCATTTTTTTGGTAGATGCCATGTTGCTGGGAAATCTTCATTCTCAACTTTTACAATTGCCGCTTGTAACTTTGGATGATTCACAAATTTTGCCCCAACAAGACCATCAAACCAAGAATTATTGTTTTTACCATCTGCTGTTCCATGTATGCCAACAAAGCCTCCTCCTCTTTTCATAAACGCTTTTAAAGCAACCATATGCTTTGTCTTTAAAGAATCTGCATTGGCGTTCATAAATATTACTACATCATGTTTTGGTAATTTCTCTATAAGATCGTTTGGTCTTTGTGTCCAATTAAACTTGAACTGATGTTCTTTTGCCATTTCATCAAATGCCTTAATAGCAATAGGTATGGTATTGTAATGCCAATCATCATGTTGGGTAAACAATAAAACACTAAACTGGTCTTGCGCATTTGTTTTCATCATTGATAAAACACATATCGTTAATAACAGGTATTTACTTGTAAGAGATTTCATAATCAAACGTTTATTTTAATAATTCATAATAAATATATTGCCAAGCTAAATCAACACTAATAATAGGGGAGTAGTTGTAATCTTCTACTTCGGAAATTACATATTTTAACCCTGCTTTTTCTGCTGATAAAAATATCTTGTTAAAGTCTATTTTACCACTTTGGCCTAATTCTTTATAATCTTTTACGTGCCAACTTGTAAACCTTTTCGGATGTTTTTTAAAATAATCTACAGGATTAACGCCTGCAACATCCATCCAATATAAATCTGATTGAAAACTTACATATTTTGAATTCGTGTTTTCTAAAAAGTAGTCGTAGATTATTTTTCCTTCAACTTTTAAAAACTCGTCTTTATGATTGTGAAATAGAAATTGTAACCCTGCATTTTTACAAAGTTTGCCTACTAAATTATAATAATTGGTATAAATTTTTAATTCTGATAAAGATTTTACTTTTTTTAAACTATTATTTGAAGTTGATAAATAAGCAACTCCTGCTTTTTTATGATCTGAAATTGTTTTATTCCACCAAGTTTCTATTTCTTTATCGCTTTTATTCACTGGGTTGTAAAAAGTCATAGAACCTAAAAAACGCATGCCATTTTTTTCTACTAATTCTCTAAATTCTTCGGGAGAATAGCCATAAAATTTTCCTTCTTTATAAACAAAAGTTTCTATATAACTATACCCCATTCTACCCAATTGTTTTAAAGTATTTTCTGGATTTTCATTCATTAAATCTTTTACTGAAACCAATTGAATACCTATATTTTTATCTTTTGAATTTTTCTTGATGTATTTAATTTTCCACAATTCTTTATCTGATGGGTCTGTTCCTTTTAAAACAACTTCAGAATTACTTAAAAAATTAAAATTTACAGTAGAAATATGTTCTCCGTTTAAATTCTCATCTTTCATAATCCAAGTGTTATTTTCGTAAAAATTACCTTTACCAATAAAACATTCATTTTTTTCGTTTATGCCTTTTGCTATAATTTTATTTGTAACAGTATCATAACTAATTAGTTCTACTAAAATAGTTTCCCAACGATTGTTTCTATTTTCAAAAACAGTAACTTCTAAACCATTTACGAAGTTGATAGTCGATTTCACAACCATTTTTATTGTAGGGTTTTCTCCTAAATCATCATCATTAATATTTTCTGCACCATACCAAGTACCAACATATTTTGATAATTCTTGTAATTGGTTTTTTGATTTATTTTGAGCATTTATAAGCAAACCATGAAAAAGAAATATGGCTAAAAAGAGAAAATTTACTTTTTTAAAATGTAACATTATTTTGAGTTTTAATTGCTGTAATTTTCAACTTATTAAAAAAGAAAAGCTTAATTCTGATTCTTCCAATTTGTTACTTCAAATATTTTATGAAAAATTTCTGTATTCTCATATATTCCTGAAAACGCTTCGGAACCGGGGCCAAAAGCAAATACAGGAATTAAAGTGGCAGAGTGCCCACCAGTTGAAAAAGTTCCGGTAATTTCTTTATAATCGCTATAAGTTGTACCATCTTCTTTTTTCTTTTGTGTAGATGCTAAAGTAAATCCTCCTGTTTCATGATCTGCAGTTACAATAACCAATGTATTACCATCTTTCTCTGCAAAGTCCAAGGCTTTACCAACAGCATCATCAAAATCTATTAGTTCAGATATCAAATAATTTGCATCATTATTATGACCACCCCAATCTACTTGCGAGCCTTCTACCATCATAAAAAAACCAGCTTTAGCGGCATCTTTATTCAAAAACTGTATCCCTAATGCTGTTGCTTTAGGTAAAAAATCTCCACGGGTTTTAGCCACTGCATCCATATGCTCTTCTGCTAATAAATACCCCATTTTAGATTGTTTTTTAATTTGAGAAAAGTCACCTAAAGCAGTAGTATCTATCTCAAATCCCTTTACTTTTAAGTCCGATAATAAATTTTTTTCGTCTTTTCTTTTATTAAAAAATTTCCTTCCACCACCAGCAAAAAAATCAATATCTGAAGCTACTAAATCTAAAGTAATATCTTCATATTGGCTTCTATGCAAAACATGCCCATAAAAACTTGCTGGAGTTGCATGTTGTATTGACGATGTCGAAATTAATCCAGTTTTAACATTTTGTGGAGATACAATTTCTACCAAAGTTTTTAGTTTTGTAGAGTCAGTTGCAACACCAACTGCACCATTATAGGTCTTTTCTCCTGATGAAAAAGCAGTTGCTCCAGCCGCAGAATCTGTAATAAGTTCTCTTGACGAAGATGTTTTAATAAGCCCAATTGACTTAAACCTTGCGTAATTTGGGCTTGTTTTTTTAAAATAAAATGCAGATGATACTTGAGACAAACCTGTACCATCTGCAATTAAAAGAATCACATTTTTAGCCTTTGGCTTCACTTCTTTTGTAATCATTTGTGATTTACAAGAGGTTAATGTTATTAATAGCGTTATAAAAACGATACTTTTATAAGTCATAAGTTGTGTTTTTATTATTAATTTATATTCTTATTTTTAAACCAATGATACATGGCTTTATTGGTGCTTTTTTCTCCTGATGAAGTACTGTATATTCCGTAAATTGTGCCTACAAAACCTCCCGCTTTTTTTGTGCTTAAAAATATAGCATCTACATTTTCTTTTAAAAGCATCCAATCTTTATCATTTGCAGCATAATAGAAATTATAAAATTTGCCTTTGGCTTCAATTTTAAGTGATATATTTTCTACTTTTTCTATCGATTTAAAAGCAATTTCTTCTGTACTATTTTCTGTTGATTTTAATAACTGAACAATTGGTTTATTATTTTTTGATGAAATGCACAAATAATAAAAATGAGTTTCATTTTGAAAAGCTACCAAACCTGCTTTTTCATTTTCTAATTCAGTTTTAAAGGATAGTTTTGTGCTTACTTCTCCAAAAAGATGTTTTTGCCTATAGCCAATAAAACTTGGGTTTACTAATTCTGATGTAGTTTCTGGACGTGTATTTACAATTAGTTTTCCATCAGCAATTTCATACCATTTTTCTCTCGGAGTTCTTAAAAAAAGCCAATCGAAACCTAATTTTTCATCTGTAAACTCATCAATAAAGACATTATTATTTGTTGATAACACATCACCTTCATCAACCAAAATTTCATAATTTTCTTTTACAGTTTCTCCTTGTAAATCGAAAATTGGCCAATCATTTACCCATTTAACAGGTGCCATAAAAGTTTCTCTACCTGTATTAAAATGATTCTGATTGTCATAAGGCCTGCATCCTAAAAAAACACCCCACCAATTACCAAAATTATCTTCTATAAGATCTGCATGACCTGTTGATGTTATTGGGTTTTTTCTATTATCACTTAAATTTTTTTGTGTTAAAATCGGGTTATTTTCATAACTTTTGTAATCACCTAAAATAGTTTTGCTTCTAAAAATAACTTCAGAATGTTGATCTGATGTACCACCTTCAGCTGCCATTAAATAATAAAAACCGTTTCTTTTATAAATGTGAGGTCCTTCAATCCAAATTGGTTGTTCTTCTGGTTTTGCGCCTTTGTCTATAATTATTTTTGGCTCGTCAATAGTTTGAAGTGTCTCTGTATTTAACTCTAAAATTTTAATAGTTCTATGCCCATCATATGCTGGTTTATTATTTGCAGGTTCGCTATTGTAGATTACATAAGATTTTCCATTTTCATCAAAAAACAAAGAAGGATCAATGCCAGAAACTTTTGGCAACCAAACTGGATTAGACCAAGATTTTGATGGATTTTTTGAATGAATAATAAAATTCCCTTTGCCATCAATTAAAGTTGAAATAATGTAAAAAACACCTTTATGATGACTAATTGTTGCCGCGAAAATTCCTCTTGAAACTCCTAAACCATCTAAATTTAATTGTTCTGGTCTGTCTAAAGCATTACCAATTTGCTTCCAATTTACTAAGTCATCACTCTTAAAAATAGGTATTCCAGGAAAATAAGCAAATGTGGAATTTATCATATAAAACTCATTATTTACTTTACAAATACTTGGGTCTGGATAAAATCCTTTTAAAACAGGATTAGAAAATGTAGTTTTTTTTAACACATCTTTATTTTGTTTTTTAGAAGAACAACTAAAAAACAGTGTAAAAGAAATTAATATAAGTGTTTGTTTTATCATCAATATTCCAATCCAATTAAATTCCTAACCTTATCTATGGTTTTAATTAAAACTTTAGAAAACTCAAAACTCATTATATAGCTTTCTTTTTTACCATTTCTTAATAACTGATTAAAATGTAAAATCTCATAGTAATACCCAAAACCTTTGTAGGGAATATCTTTTGTAGTTTCCACGTCATTTTTAATTATTGTAATTGTAGTAGGTTCATGAAACCGTGTATTTAATTTTAGTACTCCATCGGTAAAAGTATAAATAGCTTCCGATTTTGTTTCCTTTAATAGTGTGCTTTTTAAAACCGCTGTTGCATCATCATAATTAAAAACCGTATTACATTCAGAATCCGCACCAGTTTCATAAAAAGAAGCATTTGCCTCTATATTTTTTGGTTTGCCTAAAGTAGATAAAGCTGCAAAAATTGGATAAATACCTATATCTAATAGACTTCCACCTCCAATCTCTTTTTTTAAAAATCTACCCTCCAAATCATAAGCTGCTTTAAAACCAAAATCTGCTTCTAATTTTTCTAATTTCCCTAAAGATTGGTTCTTTACAGTATCTAATAAGTACTTATAGTGTGGTAAAAAAAATGTCCATAAAGCTTCCATTAATAACACATTATTATCTTTAGCTACTGCAATCATTTCATTAACCTCAATTAAGTTCATTGCAAATGGTTTTTCACATAAAACCGCCTTTTTATGTTTCATACACAAAATAGCATGTTCTTTATGAAAAGAATGAGGAGTAGCAATATAGATAGCTTCTACGTTTGGGTCTTTTGCTAAATCTGAATAAGAATTATAAGCTTGTTTTACGTTAAATTTAGCAGAAAAATCATTGGCTTTTACCATGCTTCTAGAGGCTACCGCTACCAACTTCGCATCTTCTATTAAAGATAAATCTTCTGCAAAGTTTTGAGCAATATTTCCAAGTCCTAATATTCCCCATTTAATTACTTTTGTCATATTTTTAAAATGTAATTTATAAAGTTTCTTTTAATCCTTCTAAAAAACCAAAATATGCAGGTTTAGGTTCTAGTTTTTCATCAAAAATAGTTGGCCAGTCATTTATATTAAAAAACCCTTTAATCCATGTATCTCTATCTGTAAAATCCCAAAAAGTAATACCATATTGTTGATCTTTAGGTACAATAGTTTTATACATTTTAACCAAATTTTTATACTTTTTTGCTTGTTCTTGTTTCATTTCTTCCGTTAGTTTTTCATAAACTTGTACCCCACCTTTTCTAGTGTCATCGTGTTTATTAAAAATAATATCTACTTCAGATAAATGAATTTGTAAACCTGTTTTAACAGCTTTTCTTAAAGAATTTGCAATTACTTCATCTGGTGTATCCATTCTAATATGCATTTGAAAACCTAAACCTGATATTGGAACTCCTTCTGCTTTGAGTTCTTCAATCATTTTTAATGTACTATTCAATTTTAAAGTATCTCTTTCTATATTAAAATCGTTGTAAAACAAAATAGCATCTGGATCTGCTTCGTGCGCGTATTGAAATGCTTTTGCTATATACTTTTTTCCTATGGCATTATACCACATTGTTTTTCTAATATTACCTCCATGAGACTCTAAACCTTCATTAACTACATCCCAAGCTGCAACTTTTCCTTTATATCTTGTTACGTACTTTGTTATGTATTCTTTCATAAAAGTGCCCAACCATAGACTATCTTTTGATGCTTTTTCTTGAATCCAACTAGGTGTAGAACTGTGCCAAATTAAATTATGACCAAATAATCTTTGCTTATTTTTCTGTGCATAATTAACAATGCTATCTACTATTTTCCATGAATAAACACCTTCTCTAGGCATAATGCTATTCATTTTCATATCACTTGCAGAAGTAATGCTATTAAAATTACTCTTTTGTAATTTTTGTAGTTGTGTATCGTTTAATAATGTTTTTATTTTGATAGCAGTTCCTATAGGAAAATCTGCATAATTTTTTAAACCTTCTAATTCCTCCTTCTTTAAGCCACTATTACAAGAAAGCAATAAAGAAACTGTTGTAATTATAAATATTATATTAAAACATTTACCGTAATTCATAGTATGATATTTAAAAAATTAACTTGTTATTTATTCTAAAAAAAATCAGCTAAATTTCAAACGAAATTTAGCTGATTAGAATTCAATTCAAATAAAAATTCTTAATCTAACCCTTCTAAAAAACCATCGTATGCAGGCTTCTTACTGTAATCTTCATTAAACAATAGTGGCCAATCTGTATGACCCCAAAAATCTATTAACCAAGATTCATTATCTTTTAAACCCCAAACTGTTAGCGCATATTTATTGTCTAACGGAATCGAATTGTAAATCTTTACAACTTCTTTATATTTTGCTTTTTGAGCATTTGCTCTGGCAGCAGTTAAAGATGTTTGATCATTATTAGGATTTGCTCTAATATCTAATTCTGCAAAATGTAGTTTTAATCCTCTAGAAACGGTACCATCTGCAACTGCCTGAATATTAGACGCTGAAGGTCCATTATAAGAAATGTGCATTTGTGCACCAACACCATCTACTAAATCACCTAAATCATCAACAATATTAAACATTGCCGCTCTTTTACCAGAACTAGATGCCATGTTATAATCGTTATAAAATAATAAACAATCTGGATCCGCATCTCTTGCCCATTGAAAACATTTTTTGATGTAATCATCTCCCATTTTATCTTTAAAAACAGAACTTCTTAAAGGGTTTCCGCCTCCATCATCAATTGCTTCGTTTACTACATCCCAAGAGGCTATTTTACCCTTATACCTTGTCACGGTTGTTGTAATATAGTTTTTCACCATTGCTTCAAACTCAGCGTCGGATCCAGAAAAGTTTTTAACCCAATCTGGTGTTGCATTGTGCCATATTAAAGCGTGTCCATGAACATTTATGTTATTATCTACACCAAAATTTACAATAGCATCTGCTGCTGTAAAATCGAAGTTACCTTCAGATGGATGCATTCTATCCATTTTCATTTCATACTCTGAAGTAATACTTGAAAAATGTTCTTTTAAAATAGCTGTATGCTGTCCTCCACCATTTATTCTTGATGCTCTTGTTATATTACCTACAAAAAAAGTAGTTGCTGCATCTTTTAAAATTCCTGAATTCGTTGAAGCACATATTCCATTAGGACATATTCCTCCAGAAGCGTTATCTACGACAACTGTTTTACTGTCAACAGTTAGACCAGCTTCGTTTGTTACAATTAGCCTAACACTAAAAGTACCATCAGTATCAAATCTTACTTCATTAATACCTGGAGTATCTAACACTAAACCACCACTTTGGCCAAAATCCCATTCGCTTTTAAAATCTCCTGTTCCTGAAGTTTTATTATCTAACAACAAAACATTCTGATCTGAAACTGAAATAGACATTTCAAATTTTGCTTGTACTTTTACAGGTGGAATTATAATTGGACCATC
>Ga0308016_10001608_pt1 | contig 11180 bp, 19 predicted proteins | sample Neamet233_FD_203129 | JGI IMG/M metagenome (GOLD analysis project Ga0308016, IMG submission 203129) | Marine microbial communities from water near the shore, Antarctic Ocean - #233 | ecosystem: Environmental > Aquatic > Marine > Unclassified | place: Southern Ocean | collected 2014-07-28
ATGGAGTTGGTGGTGGATACTGGAATGTTATTATGCCTATCGTTGATGCAGGAACACGAATAGATATGTGGGAACCTTTGACTGACATTGATCTTAAATATGCATCAGGAGAACATGCAAAACCTTTATCTAAAATGAACCACGACCATTTTAAAAAAACTGGAGAATTAAAATATGAAATGGGAGATATAGTATTCTTAGCAAATCAACATTACTATCATTCTGTTGACAGTGAAACAACAGGCAAAATGAGTCTTCACTTTTATGTAGATAAACCATATGGCTAATACAGTAGGAATATCTTTTAGCTACGCAAAGAACTCTATGAACACACGAGGTTTGCAGTTAATGAATCTTGATGAGACATACGATATGTCTGATTTTAATATGCCTATATGCGATGTTAATAAATCGGATGGCAAGGTTATAACACGTGTACATAACTTCTTAAACGTTATCAAGGAGGCAGACATATTAGTGTTTGCAGTACCTGAAGCTACAGCACATTATTCTGCTGGATTTAAGAATGCAATGGATTGGATTATATGTGCAACAAGCTTTAATGCTGATCTAGGTCAAGATGGACCATTCAGTAATAAGCCTGTATACCTTATAACATTTACACCGGTAGTTAAAGGTGCAGGTGGTAGACACTTTGATATGACTAAACACTTAGTAGAGAAAATGGGTGGTGTAGTTCACAATAGTTTTGTAAAGAACAACGGTTGGAAAGAATGTATACCGGGTAATTATGATTGGGTAAAGAAAGAATGTATTGAAATATTTAATACCGAAGTACTTGATCATGTAGAAAGAAAGCCTGCTATGGATGATAGACCAAGTAGATGGGTAGAACAATACAAGGAGTGGGATGATAAATGGAATAGCTGAGTACATTGATGTACCATATAATAAAGAATATCTTTTAGATAAACATAACCAAGTGCCTGGAAGGGATAGTAAAGAGTACATTGAATGTGGTACTCAATCACACGTTCTTAAATCAAACCCTGATTACTATAGACAATGGGATCACCTACTAACTCAAATGGCGGCAGTTCATATGGGTATGTGTGAACATGGTACAGGTTTTAATTTTAATCCTACTGTAACATCAGGTGTTCCACCTCATATAGATTTTGATGAGAGGGAAGGTAATCAATTCAATTTGTTATTACCAATGTTTGGCACAGCGAAGATAGCTATATACGAAACAAATCAACATCAATTAGAATCTAGACATGGTATGAAGCATTGGAAAATGTTACAAGATAAGTATCCAGCCATTTGTATTGGAGATATCTTAGTAGACAAACCTGTATTATTAAACACTGCTTACCTACATGATGTACAAGTAGCTGAAGCACCTCGAGCCATATTTTGCGTTGCATGGAGAGGTATAAATAAATCATATAATGAATTCAAAGAACATGTCAAGAAAACACTTACCTAATCCAGACAAATACGATTTTCGTGATACGAACTATGTAAATGGAATACCTTGGCCGAGGTTACCTAAAGAGATATTTGATGATGTTCCACTCAAAGAAGATTATCGTATGTACAGTATGGACTACTTAGATACTCCTGAGGCTTTACCTATATTTGAAAAGCAAGCTGATATTATTATGGAGCATGGTTATCAAGGTATAGTTGATGTAGGATGTAGACATGGTCCACTCAATGAGATATTATATTATCGAGGATATACCGAGTATGAATACTTTGGCTTTGATACATCTCCCGAACCTATTAAGTATGGCCAAGAGACATGGCAGGAATTTCCTAACATAGAATATACTGTAGGATCATATAACGATAGACTGTCCGTTGGCTTTGATGTTGATTGTATTATATGGTCAGGTGTATTACTATATGAACCTGATCATCATTTAGAATTATTTACTGATATGCATAAGTTCTATAACTGTTACAATGCAATCATACAAGAGCCAAAGAAAAATCAACATGCTGAATGCTGGAGAGAAGATTTAGAATTAAATACAATTGAGGATCAGCTATATAGATACATGTGCTTCAATACAAAATTCTATAATATAGACGTACCAATATTTGGTGGTCGAAGAACAATTGTAGATGTGCATCTATGATTAAATTTTATCAAACTAGAAAAACAAATATGATAAAGATATATAATACAGAAGGTAATATAATCCACATGCCAAAAAGTGAAACACTACCCTGTGGATTTAGAGTAATTCCATATATACATTTGGGTAAATATAATTATGAAGTAGATCAACGCGATATGTCACTATGTGATAATGCTATGTACATGATGGGTAAAGAAGCAAGCGCTGATAGATTAGATGAAAACTATAGTGGAAGGAATTTGCATTTAGGTGAGATGTATATGTATAATTTTGTGTTTGACGGTAATGAACCTGTGTTTGCTTCAGGTGCTCAGTTAGATAACGGTTCAATAAGAATCCACTCAAGATACTTTGGCTTTAACAAATATAGAACGGATGGTAAAAAACTATTAGATAAAATTGATAACTTTGAGGAACTTGAATATACTTTAAGACATGTATCTTATTGTGATTTAATCTATTGGAGTCGTGATAAATCGTCTAAGTTTTTTGAAAGATTAAAAAAAGGCAGACCCGATATATTTAGTGAATGGCAAGTACACCCAGAAAAAATTAATCTAATGAGAACTGAAAATACAACTACAGATAATTTTCAAAATGTATTTTATACAGGTAATATAAATGAAATTTTACACAAAAAGAAAAAAGTATTAATAGGTAATATAAATGAAATTTTACATAACGGGAATTAGAAGAGGCTTAGGCAAATATCTGCATGACAGATTGAATGTAGTCGAGAGTCTCGAAGAATGTGATATATTCATTAACTGTAAGCATGATGGATTCCTTCAGGTGGACAATTTATATAAAGCTATTGGATTAGGCAAGAGAGTTATTAGCTTAGGTTCATACGCATCCGACTGGATATTTCATCCTAACAAAACAGATTATCCTTATGCTATTGAGAAGAAAGCATTAAGAGATGCTAACTCACAAATGTTTGACAATGGTTACCCATGCACATGTCTTAACTTAGGTTATTTCAATAGTGAGAGATCAGCACATGTAACAGAGTATAATAAAATGTCTATGAAGTCTGTGCTTGATACTATAGAATTTATATTGTTACATCCTCATCGTGTTAAAGAGATTACAATAACACCTACAGATGATTTACAAAATGAGCAGATGATAAAGTCTGATAAGATACTTGACTATACAGATATGTATGCAAGCCAACATAAAAAGATAAATCGTAAATATAATATTACAAAGATCAAAGAAGAGATAAAAGACTTACCTCCTTTAAAGGATAATCAGGTAATGTTACAATCTGCTGATGGTAAAGACTTCTATACGGGTGTATGGCAAATAGATACTATGCCTGAAGGTATGGAAGAGAAAGATTTTGATATGCTTAATGTACCTGAAGACTCAGAGATTGCAAGGTTTATAAAGACTGAAGGATTGACAAGAGCAAGGTTACTTGTATTACCTGAGAAGAGTTGTTACACATTCCATTTTGATCCTACCCCACGTATACATTTAGTGGTACAAACAAATGAATGGTCATTTATGACTGACGATAAGTTAAAACTATTTCATGTACCAGCCGATGGTCATCCATATTACTTTGATACTACTAAACCTCATACGGCTTTAAATTCCTCATGGGAGGACCGTATACATATAGTTGGTATTGCACCGTTAAAATAGTATAAATACAGTTATGATTGAGAAAATATTAGCAGGCACGTTAATGGTGTCATTGAGTGGATGTAGTATGTTAGGAGCTTTCAACGCACTAGATCCCAAAAACCTTATTAAGACAGCAGCAACAACTGGTGTCACATACGTCATTGCAGGCCCTATACCAGCAGCGGTCAATGCAGCGACATCAATAGCGGTAGACTCTGTTCTACCTGATGACAAACCTAAGATAAGCGATATCGAAGCTGGGAATGAAGAACAACTGAAGGCATATATGTTTGCAAATGTAACAGAAACAATACTATACGGAGCTATCGGCTTCTTAATATTCACCAATGTTGTAGGTCCATGGGCTGCACAACGTAGAGCAAGAAGGAAAGCAGAGCAAGTAGCTGCAGATCAACGTCGTAAAGATAAATACGATGCTATGAAGGCTGAGCTAACTGCAAGAAGAAATAAAGAAATGTAAGTGAAGCTAATTGTTGGCGGTGATAGTAACACCGATCTAAATTTTCGTTCTGGTGCACACCCCGATTGGGATACTTCTTATAAAAAATGGCCAGAACATTTAGCCGAACATCTAGGCATGGAATTAGTATGCTTAGGTAAAGGCGGTCATGGTAATCAATACATATATCATTCTCTATTAGATGAAATAATTAAAACACCTAAAGAAGAAATAGGCTTAGTAGTAGCTGGTTGGTCACAAGCCATGAGAAAAGATTGGCAGGAGAATGACAACTGGCGTAATAGAAGAGTAGATCAAGACGGAGACTTACTTAGTTGGGTAAATAAAACTCTAAGGCATTACATGAGTTTTCAATTTCTTTGTGAAAGATACGATTTACCTTATATTCATTTTCAAATGGGTGATTTATTTGAAGCATACTTTGACGGACTAAGGCCTACTGAAAATCTGATTATTGGTGATAGGGATAAATTCATAGGTGAGTATCCAGGCCTGGATGATGATGATGAGAAAATTATAAACAGAATTTCTGAATATCATAATATAATAAATAACTTTGTAGGATACCCAGGTTTATCTGCTCAATATAAATACATAGGTGGATTTAATATGGTTGATAAAATACTAGGTGAGAATGGAGATATAATGACAGAAAGAGGATTGATAGTATCAGAATATGATCAACATCCTAATGAAGCAGGGCACAAAGCAATAGCAGATTTCTTAATAAAGGAGCTATATGAACCAGAAGACTAGTAGGGATATTGGTAAGTCGGTGCAATTAAAACATGCAAAAGAAAAACTACATGAAATGAAACATACAAAATCTCATAAGAAGGATAACCTCGTAAAGAGTTTAAAGAATCTTATGAAACGTGAGAAGAGATTGTGAATGTTTATACACCTCTGCCAGGACCACTGGATGGTTCAAAGAAATTTAGAGGCAGATGGTCAAGAACTAAGAGATACTTTATAGGAAAATGGAGAAGATATAATTATGGATAAAATATGGGGTCTAGCTAAGTGGCTAGCATTGCCTTTGGTAGTCTGGATATATATGACAGGCCAAGCAATGAATAATGATCGTGCAATGGATATGAAGTTTATGCAACAGATGTTAAATGAAAGAGCTATGCAAACTGAATTTGTATTTAAAGAATTAAACGTGAGGATTGATGCGTTGCATAGACAACAGGAAGGCATGTACCACGAAATGGATATGCTAAGACAAGAACAACACGGAGAGTAAAATGAAATTAGCATGGCTAGGTTACGCAGGTATTATATTACCAGTAATAGGTGCCACATATGGTGGACTAATGATAGCATCTGATCTTGAGATCAAACTAGATGCAGCATATGATATGTCACAAGATGCACATGATCGTATTGGCGAAGTGCATATGCAGATTGATATGTTAAAGCAAGGAGCAGAGTATGCTGGCAAAGAAGATGATCGCGAACTTAAAGATGCAGTTGAACGAATTGAGATGAGCCTATATAATATGGGTGAACAACTCAGCTTCAAAGAGAAAGAACTCACTAGACAATTACAAGAAGTACTCGGAAGGCTTGCATTAGTAGATGGTGTCATGGGTGGACTCGAAAAGAAATCATATGACAATGTATCATTCACTCAGTTAGATGGAATTAGAGAACAGATATTTTCTGTTAGAGATTCTGTAAATGAATTAAAGATGGATAGCGGTCCAGATCCAATGCAAGAGATTATGAATCTACGCAGAGAGATGGAAGATTTAAGAAGGATGATGGATGAGCATCACTCAGGGAACTGGAACTAACCTAAGTCCCTGTGTCTCCGTATGTAAATACGATGATAATAATTATTGTATTGGTTGTCGTCGTCATATGACAGAGATATTTGACTGGTTAGATTATGATGATAAAATGAAGTTAGCTATATTAGAGGATATAAAAGAACGTGAGTAGATGGGAAAACAATTTTAAGAATACTTCTTGGGTAGTCGGCCGTGTATATAAAGGTGATGATTGGTTAGGTAAGTTTCAAGGTAAGAACTTAGACCGCCGAGTAAATCGTAATAACATCTTTCTTTCCCTTTACCGTTATGTCACCAATCTTTTTAGAAGGCATTGATGCTGGTAATTGTTCCATTGTCATAGAAGAATATATTGTTGGATGTAATTTATAATCTCCCCTACCTGCTGTTGCTTCTAGTCTTGCTGCTAGATTAACTGCATCACCTATTACACTAAAATCAAATCGTGTGGTAGATCCCATGTTACCGATAATTGCTGTACCTGTATTCACACCGGTACCAACATTAATATCTGGTAAACCTCTTTCTTTATATAAGGCTTTTAGTTCTAATGTCTTTGCTTCTATTTCAATTGCAGACTTCACCGCCATCTCAGCATGATTAGGCATATCGATAGGTGCATTATATACTGCCATAATACAATCACCCATAAACTTATCAACCATACCACCGTTAGCTAATATGATATTAGTCATATGATCTAAGAACTCATTCACTAATACAACTAATCCTTCAGGATCATCTTTGTTCTTATAGAATTCTGATATAGGTGTGAACCCTATAATGTCCATGAATAAGAATGACATCTCTTTCCTTTCGCCACCTAACTTTAATAACTCAGGATTCTTTTGTAGTGCTTTGACTTGACGAGGATCTAAGTAATGTTCAAACTGTTTCTTGATCTGTTGCTTAGCCTTGAACTCAACAATGAATCTACCGAACGTTGCAGTTAAACCTACCAATAACAGGGTAGAAATTGCCATCGTTATATCGATTAAGTATAGATATGTAGTCCAAGCATAATACGATCCGTATACGAGTCCTGAGGCTCCTACGACAAACATGGAGCCAATAATCCAATAAGGTGCAAACCTACACAGAACAACGATAGAAAGACCTAATATGATGGTTGTTAATACCTCTGCTGTTGTTGCCCACCATGGTCTTTGTATGACATCACCATCTAATAATGTTTGGAGACTTACTGCCGCTGGCATGAAATTAAACTGAGGACCTGTAGGAGATGCTATGATACCACCGATACGTGATGTCATACTTCCTATAATAACTTTCTTACCTGCCAGTAAACTTAAGTCAGCGCTCGCTGCACTTACTATATCGAATTCTTTATTCCATCGTAACCATATCTGTGCATTAGCATCAGGCTTTATAATAGGAAAGCCTTTAACTCTTACTGCTATGATACCACCTTCGTTTACTTTGACAGCCGCAGAAGGTATTCCTTTCTCTACCCTCATAACTTCTATAGCCATTGAAGGATATACATCATCACCGATAGCCATGAATAGTGGTAGTCTTCTTACAACACCATCAATTTCAGGTACGGTATTCAATACACCAACACCTGCAGCGTTTAATCCAAGTAAAGGTATCGGGCCTAACATTCCTTTCCATGTATATAGCCAAGGCAATGGATCACCTATCTTTGCTATACCTCTTGGAACTGGGTTTAATGATTCATCTAACTGTGTAGAACCTACCTGAGCAATGATAACACCTTGTGCACCAGCTAAAGCTTCGGCTAATGCCATATCACCACCTAGCCTATCCTCTTCAGTCATGATAATTGGTATGATTATCTCATATGCACCCGCTTCACGTAGATCCCATACTAGATTTGCTATGACCTCTCTTGACCATGGCCATTGACCATACTTCTTCATAGCTAATTCATCTATAGCAAGGATACCTATGTCTTCAGACTTAACCAACGGATCGGTTTGCATGATCAGATCAAACTGTTTGAGCCTTGCAATCTCACCTATAGTAGTATCACTATAATGAATGTACGACATTAGTAGTGCAATTAGTAAGGGTATTAAAATTGTTAGTCTCAGCATAGTTTTATTTATAAATATAGTAATGGATATATTAGGAGAATTGACATGGAAGATTATTTAACACTGATTGCCGACGTAGGATTCCCTATTGTTGGTGCAGCTGCAGCGGGTTACTTTGTTTATCTAACACTAAATTTTATATTAGACGGTGTATTAGATGACATTAAACAACAAAGGATGTTTGCTCAAGCTTTAGATAATCGAGTAAAGACAATGAACACTGAATTAATACGTATTGACGTAAAGATGTGTCAGGCATTTGGTATAAGACCTGATGTAGATCGAATAGCCCGAGCCGATGGCCAGAAAGATGCTAGGAGAGACTAATGGATGATTTAACAGTAGGCAATAGTTTAAACATAGGTGAGATAGTAAGTACTTATGGTTTCCCTATTATTGCAGCTGCTGCCATGGGTTACTTCATATTCTTTATATGGAAGTGGGTGACTGATAGTGTTGATCCTGTTATTGGTGAAAGCCATATGACTTTGATTGCATTGATTGACAGAGTAAGAATGTTAGATAATGATTTGATTAGGCTTAATGCTAAATTAGATATGATATTACAGGAGCAAGAGAGGAATGAAAAAGCTGGTAACACTACTACTTCTAAGCCTAAGCCTAATAAGCCAGGCGGGTAGTCTGACATTTGGATTTTCTAATCCCTCATTTAGTGGGAATGGATTCTCTACGCATGTACTATCTGTAAGTCAATTAGAATTTAATAGATCAGAAGCAATAGAGAAGGCTAAGATTGCAGCCGCGAAGAAAGCAATAAGAGATGAAGAGAATACAATCGTGAATAAGTTTATTACGAATGTTGAATCAAGAATTTACGCAACACTATCTAAACAGTTAGTGGAGAACATGTTTGGTATATGTAGCACTGAGGAAGTAGCAGCGAATACATGTACGGTCACAACAAGTGGCACAGCGACATATATGGGAGCGACAATGGTTTGGTCAAGAGATGATACTAATAATACTATCACTCTACAAATTACGCAGCCTGATGGAACGACAACAGAAATAATCGTACCGATTAAAGGATTTGGATTTTAATGAATAATAAATGGATATGGATAGGTATTGGACTAGTAACATTAGTTGCCCTTATGATATGGGGTGTTAGTGTAACTATGTGTCAAGAAGCTGTCTGCTAATGACTGAAATAGAAAGAAGTACTATGACATGGCGATGGGCTGCCTTGTCTATATATCTTCTAATTTGTTTTTATGACTTTTTGTTTGTACCTGTGTGGTACGGGCTTAATAGACCTAACATTGAAGAGTTTATGATGATTATAAATTCTACAGAACATGTGTTAGTGCAAATGGAATTGATGACCAAACTTACTGGCCAGCATGATCCATTTACTCTAATGGGCGGTGGATTATTTCACTTGGCATTTGGTGCAATTTTAACAGGTAGTGCAGTAGGGATGGGAAAATAATATGAACGAATTACAATTAACATTATTAACTTTAATAATAGCTTGCTTGGCAGGATGTTCAACCATAGGTAAAGAAGTTTCTTATGAGCCGCCAGCTAATTCAGTTAATCCAATGCAACAAGCATTAGATTCTGTACCAAGGTTAGATGGACCACCTATTACTGTTGCTGTATATAACTTTACTGATTATACCGGGCAACGTAAGACTACCGAGAATGGTTCAAGCTTAAGCTCAGCTGTAACTCAAGGCAGTCAGGTATGGGTAATCAAAGCTTTGCAAGATGTTGGACAAGGTACATGGTTTCAAGTAGTAGAAAGAAATGCATTAGACAATGTAATAAAAGAAAGACAGTTAATACGTAACACAAGAGAATTGCATGGTGACGAAGATAACTTAAAGCCAATGCTATTCGCGGGTCTTATAATTGAAGGAGGCATTGTTGGATATGATGCAGACGTTATAAGTGGCGGAACAGGTGCAAGACTATTGGGTCTAGGAGCACAAACAGAATATCGAATGGACACTATCACAATCGCGATGCGAGTGATCTTAGTTCAGACGGGAGAGGTTCTATTAAGTATAGCAACAGAAAAAACTATTGCTAGTACTAGAACCGGTGCAAGCATGTTTAAATTCCTGGACATGGGTACGAAAGCATTAGAAGTAGAAACAGGGAAGGGGTTCAATGAACCGATAAATTATGCAACGCGTGCAGCGATTGAACAAGGAGTAATTGAAGTAATTTACCAAGGAGCTAATAAAGGTCTTTGGGGATTTAAAGGAGTAGCAAATGAATAAGTTCATTTCATATTTCGTTATGATGATAATGTCAGCGTCTTTTGGTGTATTCGCTAACGACATATATATTACGCAATCTGGTGCTACACTAGATTTAGCGATAACACAAGACGGTGATAATAACGTCATGGGTACTTCAGGTGCACGAGTAATGGTAACAGGAGCAAATGCGACATGGACAGTGGCGCAAGTTGGTGATGCAAATATTATATCTGCCACAATATTAGGTGCCACTTATACTGGTACATGGGCGATAACAGGTAGTGCGAATGATATTGCATTCCTATGTTCGTCAGGTGGTACAGGAAAGTGTGAGTCAGTAGATGTGGATGTAACCATTAACGGTGGTAATGCAGATATAGATATTACAATTGGTGCGAATGCAACTTCAACTAATACAGATGTTGCTCTAGTTCTTGTTGGTAATCATCACACAGTTGATATCGATATGGATGGCAACCAAGCAAGTGCAACTACTACTATAGTTTCTCTTACAGGTGGTGGTGGTACAGCAACTGCAACTGATCACAATATTAACTTTGACTATGATAAGTCAGGTGCTGGTGATTCTGTTGGACACAAGTTAACATACACTCATGTAGGTTCGGGTACAGTTGATATTATACAAGCGGGAACAAATGACAATCTTATTGATGCCAATATTACGAGCACAGGAAGTGATGTGGATATTACTCAAACGGACTAGCCTATTATTATTCTTAGCTATACAGGCACAAGCAAATATTGGTTCGGTAACAGATTTTACCGGTTCCGCTGCTATAGAAAGAGATGAAGGGTTTGAAGTATATGATGTA
>Ga0308016_10001613_pt1 | contig 11163 bp, 4 predicted proteins | sample Neamet233_FD_203129 | JGI IMG/M metagenome (GOLD analysis project Ga0308016, IMG submission 203129) | Marine microbial communities from water near the shore, Antarctic Ocean - #233 | ecosystem: Environmental > Aquatic > Marine > Unclassified | place: Southern Ocean | collected 2014-07-28
TTGAAAATTATTATTCTCACTGGCTGAAATGGAAGATTTCTCAAATTCTAACGCAGTCAACTTTTCTGCAATTAGAGAATTTAAAATAATCTTTTTATGTATATAATTCCCCTGGCTACAATAAGGCGGACGAATCGTATACTCTGCTCTGCGAATAAAATCCTGAATGGTGATTACTTTATCACCAATCTCTGCAAGAATAATATTATCTGGGATTTTCTGATTCTGCGAACAACTTATAATGAAACATATAAATAAAAGGAGTCCGTAGTGGGAGATCCTATTCATGAAATTTTATTTAAAAAGAAAGACCAATAGAATAAGCGTGCACATCACCCAAAAGACCCATGGTTTTATATGCATAGTCGATGGTAATCATACGATTACCCAGATAATTCATTTTTAATCCTATCCCTGCTGTAGGGCCAAACTGGGTACTGTCCATATATAGAGCTTTTATTCCACCCTTAAAACTTATTTCGCCAAATCCAGGGATTTTATTATCTATGGAACCACCAATATTCACAGATTCAGAATTATTGTTTGGATGAAGAGCATCTGCTGCTAAGGTAAGTGAAGTATGATTAGAAACAATGGGTTTCAATGCAACACCTATTCTGAATATTAAAGGTAATTCCCATTCTGATGGTCTATACTGGCCTGCAACATCCCCATAATTCCCTTCTTCGTACTCTGAGATATCAATAGGTTGATAAATATCAATGCCATCATATTTCATACGGGTACCATAATTGGAAATGCTCATCCCAATAGTCATACCATCTGTATCATTCCCACTGAATGAGAAAAATTTTGTATTGACCAATACACCCAAATCAACTGCAATAGCACTGGCTGAACTGTGCCATATATTTGATTTTATATACTTTAATGAAGATCCAAATGAAAACCAGGATACAATTTTCCTAGAAAATGTTAATGTTGCAGCTAGATCCGTAGCTTTAAATGTCTCCCCTGTGCCTTCCTGATATTCTAACGTGGTCACATCCATATCACCATAATCAACTTGGGTAATGCCCAACCCAATCGTACCAATACCTGGTAAAGGAAATGCGCCTCCCAGAAAAAGCATATCAATATCTACAATCCATGGCTGCATTATAAACATAGCAGACGGACGAGTTACATTGGCAAGTCCAGCCGGGTTCCAGTATATGGATGAAATATCGTTAGCCACAGCCACGTAGGCTTCTCCCATGGCAGAGCCACCGCCTACACCAATTTCAAGAAAATTGGCCGTTGTTGTTCCGTAACGATTGATCATTTCACCATGTAACTCGGAAATGCAGGTTACAAAAAGATAAAAAATAATTAGCAGAGTTTTATTCATCATTTGATCACCGCAAATTTTCCAAGTTTTGCATCACCGGTTATTTCCGATTCAATATGGTAAATATACATACCGGCAGCGATCTCTAAATTTTCTCGAGTAAGCATATCCCAATGAATAATACCATTATCTGGCTCATTGCTGACAATAATTTCATCTACAAGGATTCCACTTATTGTAAATATTTTTATACTACAATTTGCAGGTATATGGGTGAACATTAACCGACGACGCTGATTTAAATAGGGGTTTGAAACTTGCGTTTCCATCATGTTGGTCATGACATAAGGATTGGGCACTACCTTTATTTTATCCATGCCGGTTTTTAATGAATCAGTGTTGATTTGATTATCTGAATTAATTGAAAAACGAATAGTATCTGTCTCAAAAAATGGACGTTTCCAGTCAACCTGATAAACATCCCCGGATTGGGGATAGGTCGCTTCTATTGCAAGTTGAAAATCAATAATGAATGCAGTCGCACGCCATCTGGAACCCGAAGGTGCCCCTACAAAAAATCGGTCTTCAAACCAATCCACTGAATCATTGCCGTTCACATCATGAACCACAACATCCATAAATTCATATTGGCCGGCTGTATCCACAAAAGAAGTATTTTGAATATAAAAATCAAGTGCAGGTTCTGTAATCTTATCAGAACCGATGGATGTCCCACTCTCATCCTTGACCGTACCCGATCTTGCCACACCCACATACGCTGAATCATCATCTGTAAAAACAATCTGGTATTTCCAGGGCATTTTACTTCCCTCTGATCCAGATGGGGTAATCCGCATAATACCATTCCCGGTTATCCAACCGGAATTATCATAATTATATTCCGGAGTTTCTACAGCAGGATCTATTTTAACCTGCATTCCATCAAAAATATCGGTGGAAACTGTTCCAGATGGATTTAGTGTCCAATAGTCAAGTGTATCCCTATATATAAAATTAGTACCCACATATTTAACTGAGTCTTCCTTATAGACTAAAAATGTACTATCTGTTTCATCGTAAATATGAATTTCATTGGTTACATATTGAAACCCGTGGTCATACCCGCTAACAGTTGCAACCGTATCAACGCCAAAGGTAAGAAAATAATTATGCCCAGCCTGTAAACTTCCTTGAGCCATAATCATGGGAGTAATAGAACCTGAACCCAACAAATCAGCTTGCTCTATTTCTACGAAAGGAGCAATATATCCTGCAGCAGGCGGGTGTGGAACCACAATAGCTACATTTTTCCCGATGGATCGTACTTCCTCCGCTTCATCCAGTTCTATGACTACATTATTTTCAGAAGGTGAGATTCCAGGTCCAATGTCTGGCGCACCATAATCATAAGCGATAACAGCATAGTAATAGGTACGTCCATTCTGAACAGTATTATCCACAAATATATGGGTAATACCGGTATTGTCTCCAAGATTATAACCCATGCCGTTTACTAACCCAAAATCGGTGAAACCACGGCACTGATGTGTCATTCCATTGGTTTCGTTAGGATTGTGTGGGCTCCGGTCTACTAAATCACATTGATAGATTGGTTTTTTAAACATGGGCGTTCCATAACCATCCGTGATAATCTCAGGATCGGACATGTATTTATCCGTTGACCTATATACCTTATATCCTTCAAAGTCATTTATATTACCTACAAATGGGTCACGCGTTTTCGTATCGGCTATATCATCCCAGGTCAGAATCACCTTACCATCACCAGCTGTTGCAGTAACAGTTGGCATCTTTGGCGGCTGAGCAAACCGATAATCTTTTTCATAAATGACCTGAACAATTCGCTTCAATTCATACAATGCAGGGGCAGTATGCGCATCAGAATTCAGCCCAGCCAATGGATCATAAGAATGCAGCTCTGACATAGAAATTCGTTCTACTCGTCCCTGAAACAAAGGAAATGGCCCGGAGGCAAATACTTCTACTAGGTTAGAAATAGTACTTGTGTATTCTTCTAAGGAATCCGTCCCTACAAGGTCCCACATGGCTTGATCATTTTTAAACCAGAAAGTTTCATTGGAAGGGGCATGGCTAGGAATTGGGAACATTCGAAATGCAGTTAAGCCCACCATATCCGATTCTGAAACATCTGTTGTATTAAAATTGGGCTCACAACCTACACCTTCCTGAAAATCGGGTTGATGGTTACATTCGGAACCATCAACATCCGGACCATTATAGTTGAGTTCACCTGGTGCTACACCATCAATCCCAATATCATCACCAGCATATTCTGAAGATTGATAAATACCATCCCCGTTCAGATCTTCGCCGTCTTCCCAATCCTGATCTTCATCTGCATCCCAGTGATCTTTTAAATCGCTTTCTTCAAGTTTATAAAAATCCAGGAATGCCGCAAGATCTGTTATTCCATCTGTCGGACCAACAATAGCAATCGGCTCGTTATCTCTTTTCTCATCAGTTAATCCATCATTGTCATTGTCAACATAGTCGTATGCAAGTCCAGGGCTTTCAAGGTATGCAAATCCCATGACACCGGTTGGAAGTCCACCCGCTCCTATCCCATTAATATCCCATGAATAAGCCATATCCTCATCTTTATTAAAATATCCCAGATCGTCATCTCCATCTCCACCAATGGAATTATCCAACCAGTAACCAAAAGCTACATCCTGCATGTCATAATCAGAAATATTAGCAATGGTATATTCCCAGAAGATTGCATCCCTGGCCTGTGGGTTATTCCACTGAAAACCTCGGACAGCAACTCGCAGGCCAAGCCCGCCCCAGGGTACTCCTGACTGGATCGTTACATCGGGTTTTATATCACCTACGTAGCGACCGGGCCTGGGGAAATACCTTACATTGTCCTCTGCACCCAGGTTTTCCTGATCTTGCGCATCATTAACGACGTAAAAGGATTCCTGATCCGCATAAATCACGCCCCTGCCAAAACGACCATTCCACTCTCCAGGCCACTTGGTCTCAAACCCTGTGGATGGCCAGCCGCCAATAGGCCATGAATTTTCAATGTTAGATAATGCTGGATACTCTCCTGTTTCATTAAAATAACCAAACACAGGATAAAAGCCCCATTCTACTGTTCCCGTCGGATCTTTATCCATTTCTTCCCGGTAGCTGGTCTGTAGGTAATAAAGGGTGTGGTGGTCTTTCGTATAAATATCCGCAAGCTCTGTCAATGGAATTGTATCTAACGTGGTTACATCACCATCATCTTCAATGTATACCTTCGCTCCTACTAATAGGCCTATACCATCAGTCATTTTTAAACCGTTGGGATTGTTAGGCCATTTGGAAACGTTTACTCTTGGCCAATCTGAGAGCTCCGTTGTATTTCGAAAATATATATAGACACGGTTTCCAATCATATAGCCTTCTTTTTCAGCTGCAATATCTCCTGCAGGATCCTGGGGCCCTAGATATTCTTTCCCCTGACCAAAAAGGAGACTAATGGAAATAACTAAAATTGTGGTACTAGAAATAAATATACGCATATGATTAGAAATTAATGCCTACTGCTATTTTATACATTCTTGGAGAAGAAAACATGGATGGATTTTGGATACGATCTTCATACTCATTGAAATCACTACGATGGCCAGCCAGATCCGTATCTTTTATAATAGCTGTATACGCACGTCCAGTTTGTCCGTCTACCCAATTCTCGTTCAGGCGATCCAGAAGATTGTAAATGGTTAGATCAACTTTTCCATGATAGCGCCCCATTAATTTGAATTCATAATACATTGTGGCATCTACACTTGTAGTAGATGGTTTGTAGGCATTGTTAGGATAAAGGTTAATCCTTGAAAGCACACTTTCACTTTGAGGAGTAAAAGTATATGGGGAGCCGGAGTTATAATAAGCAGTAAGCGTAGTGCCGTAGTTTTTTCCAAAAAACATTACTGTACCATTCAGCGTATGCCGTTGGTCCCAACTCATAGGAATAAAACGGTTTACCGGATCCATATTTGCTCCGTCTCGCGTGAATGTTTGCGTAGGGCTGTCCGCATTCCCTCTGGTATACTGCAGTGTGTAATTTAACATACCCTTTAAAGCGCCAAAACCCATATCAAGTTTTACTTCCAAACCTCTGGCATTGCCATAATCTTTATTACTGTAAAGCCCGTACTCTATCTGGTTATAGGTAGAAAATACCTGGGCACTCAATAAATTGTAAATATCCCTGTAGAAAAGAGCGACATCTAAACTTAAACCGCGGGTGAGTTCCTGCCAGAGACCGATTTCATATGTGATGGTTTTTTCAGGTTCCAGACGAACATTCCCCATGGTGGTTCCGTGATCATTCGGCGGAATCAAAAAACTGTGATTCTGGTACATGGCGTAGAGGGGCGGCATCTGGAAAAAATGGCCATAGCTGAAATGAAGTACTGCTTCATTGCCCAGTTGGTAAGCAAAGCCTATCCTGGGACTGATCTGATCTATAATTTCTGCATCGGGATAGGTAGACATGAGTGAATCTATCAGAACACCTGAAGTATCTTTATAGGTCAATTGATTTGATGGGTTCCGGCGATTTGAAGGATAAACACTGGCGGGATCAAAATAATCATATCTTATGCCAATATTGACTACCATTTCATCAAATTCCATTTTATCCTGGATATAAGCAGCGGCCTCCTGTGGTGCTACTTTATATAAATCGGCGTAAACGGTGGTATCTCCAAATATTTCAGGCTTGTAAATATCAGCCAGACTTGCTTCGCCATCATATTTGTTTCGTATGGCACGCCATTGCTGGTCCACATCATGAGAAATTCCCAGTAAACCCAGCTTGATATTATGGCTGTAATTGGCCTGCCAATTAAGGTCAAACTTGATTGTTTTATCAATCATGGAAAGAATGCTATGATTCTTTTGCTGTCCACCTGTGAAAAAACCTGAACCATAATTTTCAAGGTACTTATCATGAATATACGAATAAACGGTATCGCCGATTTCATGCCAATCACCATCTTGATAATTACCAGCAGTATCAGCAATAACATGATCAAGAGGATCTTTAAAAAGATAATTTCCCGTATAATTATCTAAATAGGATACCTTTATTTCATAGAATAGTTTAGGGTTAATCATATGATTCAGTTGGAAAGATGAATAGCTTGTTTCTTTATAGGAACCAGCTCGGCCATCAGGATTATATTTAAATCCATGGTCGTACCCAAGCCAGAAATCATCACTTTTAGAGTGTAAAAATGAAAATCTAATCCCATTAAACAGGTTAAAACTCAGTTTAAAAAGAGCTGATAAATTTTCACTCGTGTTCATGGGCACATAAGAACTATCGCCAGACTTGGATGAAGTCCATTCTGATGGGTTGTTCGAATAAAAATTGCTCGTATCCACTATTGAGAAAATACGATAGCCATTCAGGTGTCCCCGATTATTTTGGGCTCGAACATTAGTAAAAAAGGTGATTTTATTACCCAACAGAGGGCCTCCCAAACTGAATTTTAGATCCTGACTCCTATTCAGTTCTGGAGATAATCCAATAAAGATATCTGTATTACCTGTTTGGTAAAATGATAGTCCAGCAGATGCAAATCCTTCAAATATTGGACCGCCATCTCTGGTAATCACATTCACCACGCCACTCATGGCTCTGCCATATTCCGCATTAAAAGTTCCCGTGATTATTTCCAAGTCCTGTACCGCTTCGGGCTGTATCTCAACAGCAGCGCTACTGCCACCGAACGTTTCATCTACCTGGACCCCATCGATCATATATGTTACTTCAGTATTTCTGCCTCCGCGAAAATGACCATTAACCACCCCTGCCTGCATATTGATTACAGAACCTACGCTTTCCACCGCAAGAGCATTAATCTCATCCCCGGAGATATTTTTTATTGTACCAGTCTGATCTTTTTTCTGTGCCAACCGTGCGACTTCAACGGTGACCACTTCCCCCTCGATAATCGTTTCTTCCATTTCAATATCCAATGAAAATGTTCGATTCACGGATATTTTTACAGCTTCCATCCGAATCGATTTATATCCTATCATATCTACCTTAAGTGTGTAATTACCAGGAGGAATATTGATTATAGAAAAACGTCCGTCCCTATCTGATGCTGTCCCATAAGGGGTCTGTTCTAGATAAATATTCGTGCCGGGGAGCGATTCAGAAGTTATTTTATCAGTAATTGTACCTGAAATTTTCCCAGTAGTCTGGGCAAAGAGATATCCAAGTAAAGGAATGATAATTGATAATTTTTTAATGGGCATAAATATTCTGCTTTAAAAATTACAATTTAAATATTTCTATTTTGTGGTATAAGTTTATAATAACAAAAAAAGGGCAGAAAATATTTTCTGCCCTTTTTTTCTTCAGGTATTATTTTAATAAAAGCATTTTCTGTGTACTGGTCTTTCCTCCAGAAGATAACCTAGAAAGATAGACACCAGATGCCATACTTCCCGCATGCCAGTTTATTGTATGGAAGCCTGCAGGTAGTTCCTTATTAACCAAGGAAACTACTTCCTGTCCAATCAGGTTATACACTGATAGTGAAACCTGCTGAGCATTGGGTAGTGAGAATCCGATTGTTGTTACTGGATTGAAAGGATTTGGGTAATTAGGAAACAGTGCAAACTCGTTCGCGATTACTTCCTTATCAATATCAACTGTTGATTGATCACCGATCCAGGTATTGGACCACACTTCACATGTCTGGTGCGCATTATCGTCATTTGTTGGAGATAATACCATAATTGCCTCCAACCCATCACCATCATTATCATAGACCATTGGCTCAAATGGTGTGCGCGTTCCATTTGCCGGGATTAACCTAACATCATCATCAATCAGTATTGAATCAAGCGATATTCTGAATTCGAAAACATAGTCTGGATTAAATACTTCATGAAAATAATTTCCATCACCATGCGCAGCTAATACTCCTGCACCATTGTCTGAGTTAGCACCACTCGGTGTGAAATATATCTTATAATCCGGCTCATCTCCTCTTTCCATACCTACATGTTTTGGACCGCGCTGATCATAAAACCCAAAACATATTTGTACAACATCAGCAGTCCACCATCCTCCACTGTCATCATTATTCACAACATCATCCAATATTTCTGCAGCAACATATAGATAGTTTTCATCAACGGCCGTGTAAATAGTACCATACAGGTCAGCATCATTATCCACAGCACCAAAGCCTAAATGAGGTGTTCCATAGGAATTTTCTGTGGCGCCAAGTTCAAACGGTACAATTCCGCTGTCATACCATTCAGCCAAATCACCATCTGCGACGAATGCTGCAGGCGGAGTCAACGAAATCGTTGGAACTCCTTTTGCTGTATTGGTAATAGAACCATCAGACGAGCCTGGTTCACCCACATTATTAGACGCATCCTTACAAGCAACCGCATAGTAATACGTTACAGTAGCATCTTCCAGCGGATTGAACAGGTAGTGTACTGCAGCAGATGCACCTTCTAAAACATTCACAGCCACAACATCTACTGCTGGGGAAGATAGATCAGTGATCGGTTCTGTACTGGCGTAAACATTATATGTTTCCCCGTCTTCACCAGCATTATCAGACCAAGTGACTAGGTTGTAGTCATCGGCCGCTACGGCGGACACATTCTGAACAGGATCTGGAGCTATAACGTCCAGCACTCCCATACTCATGAGGAACATGTCATCAAAGGCAAAATCACATGCCACTCCATCCCAGCGGGATGCTACTATTACTGCGGCCATCTGTACTGTACCTTCTGGCATGACAAATTCAACAGAGTGATTTTCCCATTCATCAGTTACAGCTATAGCAACATCGCCTGTTGTTCCAAGCACTGTACCTGCAGCATCTTTGGCTTCAAGCTTAAAGAAAGCGCCGGCTCCGTCACCACCAGAAACACTTTTTCCAAAGCCACTAAAACCCCAAGTTTCACCGAATTGTGCGGGGATACTATCTTCAGAGTAAAATACTGCCCAGTTATCTGTGACACCAATACTGAGATAATTATCTCCAACGTGAGCCATGGATACATCTGTGATAACTTCTGCATGTCCACCACCCAATGCGGAGCCCCAGCCGGATCCATCATCCTGTGCATCGGCAAGCTCAAATCCGGGGTTAGTTAGTACATTTTTAGAACCGGTTAATTTGAAATCATCCAGTACAACAGTACCACCACTATAGTCCCCGTCTCCACCACCGCTGATGGAAAATTCAAGATGGAACCCTGCGATAGCATCTTTGTCTACTTCACCATTACCAGCATCACCAGACCAGCCAGTAAGATTAAATCCACCGCCATCCCAAGAATCATTTCTCTCGAGAGGCATAGTAACTGTATTCCAGCCAGGAGCATTATCCAAGATGTAATGGAAAGAGTAATAATACTCTCCCAAACCAGTGTAATTGGCAGGATCTGCAATATCTCCAAAGTCACTCAGGTTTAATCTTAAGTGGACTCTATTTTCTAACGTTTGTGGAACCGAATTGTAGTATGAAAATGAAATACTATCATACCCTGACCAATCCCAGATTTCACCATGATCTCTTGGACTAGCTTCCAGTATAGTCATCCAATCATCTGCTTGAGCAGCCAATACATTATTACATGTACCATCACCACAAACGGCAAAACAGGCATTCACTGTTACATCATCTGTCCCCAGATCAATATGGCGATCATTATAAGGGTCTACTGCACATTCCTGACCAGCAATATCCTCCTTACAACTCCAATCACTACAGTTACCATTCAAAAATGTATAATCTGTACTTAAATTAGCAGGAAATTCAAAAGAAAGTGTCCAGATATCGTCTCCATCATCGTCGCTCATGGGGTTGTCGCCGGGATTACCAAAAGTTCCGCCGCCACCCACAAAAACTCCTTCTGTAGAAGTTTCAACACCACTCATATCCAAATTAAATGTAAGGGTGACTGTTTGTTCCTCTTTTATAAGTTTAAAAGTCCAGAATGATCCTGTTCCGCACTCGATAACTAACGTCATTGTATTACCGGAGAGAGTTATATTATACGTGATTGATTCTGGAACATCTACATTGGGTAATTCCCCTGCATTATTTGCTTTGGCAATCCCTAAATAAGCACCTACGCCATTGAGCGTAACGGTACCAGCACCTCCGTCATAATCCCATGTGGCTGCATTGGATCCATCATGTGGTGCAATGGGTACATCGCAGTGCTCATCCTGCCAATCTATAGTACCATCTTCGTTATAATCACCTCCTTGCCAACCTTCTATCCATGTCTGGTCACCAAGAACATTTTGAAATGATCCGTCAGCGTTGAATACATATTCATCATCAAACAAACATGCTCTTGTAGTAACATCATCTTCTGAACTTGTCCACCAATCTCCATTATTTGCAGCTGGACCGACCATCAATGCACCAGCTTCCGGTGCTAACATCCATGTACCTTCAATAGGCGATCCTGGTTCATCATCGTTACCAACTAACATATGGGCAATTTTAGAATAGCCACCCCACGCTTCAATGTTGTGCGCACTATAATCCAGCTGCATGGCGCCAGCGCCTTCAGAAACAGGATCAGTAATATAACTTACATTGACAAAACTTAGAGTACTATCCGCACTTGCAGAAATTTCGTAGCCCCAGTAGTCAGAGTCTGGTAGAGCATCATAATTGTCTATCATTTGACCAAATAACAATAAGGGAACCATTAAAAAAATTGAACTTGTTATCTTGTGTTTCATTGTGTTTTTTCCTTGTTTTGTTAACCTATACTATTCTTGTTTCTGTTGTAATATATTTTTCACATTACACAATATG
>Ga0308016_10001618_pt1 | contig 11158 bp, 9 predicted proteins | sample Neamet233_FD_203129 | JGI IMG/M metagenome (GOLD analysis project Ga0308016, IMG submission 203129) | Marine microbial communities from water near the shore, Antarctic Ocean - #233 | ecosystem: Environmental > Aquatic > Marine > Unclassified | place: Southern Ocean | collected 2014-07-28
CAGGATATAGAATTGATCAGATCAAGAATACGTTCAAGGTCGTCATCAGAAAAATATGAGATTTCAATAGCACCACCTTTTTTTCCAGGTTTCAGTGTCACTTTTGTACCTAAAACTTCTATCAATTGATTTTCAAGTGCCTGAATTTGATGGGACTTTTTGGAGAAAATAATCTTCTTCTTTTTGGGTAGTTCAGTTGATGCCTTCACTAAAGCTTCTGCACCTCGAACACTCAGATCCTTATTCAAGATCGCCTTCCATATCTTATTCATAGCCGGCCCGGTTTTTGCCTGAAGAATGGCTCGGGCATGTCCCGCAGAAATATCACCTTTTCTTAAACTTTTTCTAATGTCCGGCGGTAATTTCAATAATCGAAGTGAATTAGAAACAGTGACTCGCTTCTTCCCAACGGCTTTTGCAATAGCTATGTGAGACATTTCAAATTTGGAATTCAATACAGCATATGCTTCCGATTCTTCCAACGAGTTCAAGTCTTCCCGCTGAATATTTTCAATCAATGCCATTTCCATCATTTCAGCATCATCTTTAACGGTAATTACATATGCAGGAATGGTTCTTTTTCTGCATTTTTTCGATGCGCGCCAGCGACGCTCACCAGCAACTAATTCATAACCATCTTCAGTATCCCGAACTGTAACGGGAGTTAATACACCTTTTTCTTTGATTGATGCAGCTAATTCTTCCAGGGCCGATTCATCAAAGTGCCTACGGGGCTGGTTTGGGTTCGGGCGGATTTCTTTTAATGGAATCTCCGTCACACCCGGTTTTGTAGCGACTGGCTTTTTACCCGGTTTTTTCTTCTGTTCCGCTTCCGGGCGAATCAGGGCTTCCAAGCCTTTTCCTAATCTATTAACTGACACGTTGGAGTATTTCCTCTGTCAAACTCATATAATTTCTGGCACCGGTTGAATTAGCATCATATAAAAGGGCTGGTTTTCCAAAACTCGGTGCTTCACTTAATCGGACGTTACGATGAATGAATGTTTTAAACAATTTATCCTTAAAAAAACCATTTACTTCTTTCACCACTTGTTTGGATAAATTCAATCGACTATCATACATGGTCATTATGATACCAGCGATCCCCAATTTTTTATTCAAATGACGTTGTACCAACCGAACTGTATTCAACAATTGGCCCAACCCTTCCAAGGCAAAATATTCGCATTGAATTGGGATTACCAGTGCATCGGATGCAGTAAGCGCATTGATCGTCAGTAGACCCAGTGATGGTGGACAATCGATAATAATGATTTCATAACTTTTCTTAATATCTTTCAGCACTTTCATGAGCTGATATTCCCGAGCCATGATGCTTACAAGTTCAATTTCGGCCCCTACAAGGTCGTTAGTTGAAGACACAATATCCAAATGTGAAAAAGATGTTTTGGTAATGGCATCTTTGATTCCATCACCTTTTATTAGGACATCATAAATTGACCCATTTGTCTTTTCGAAAAGAGCCGATAATCCTGTGGTTGCATTGGATTGGGGATCTAAATCAATGAGAAGTGTACGCACCTCTGAAACTGCCATACTCAATGCGACATTGACTGCGGATGTGGTCTTCCCCACACCTCCTTTTTGATTTGTGAATGCTAATATAGTGGCCATAATAAATACGGAAAATTCGGGCACGCAATTTAGGGTTGGATTCAGATTCGTTTGAGTGGTTTTTAGCCAGAAAGTGCGACAATGTCCACTCATTTTTAAAAAATGATAGTACACATGCAGTTGGGTCATGCTGCATTTTAATATATAGTCGCATTTTAATGGTTGAAATAAATAAAACAAAAAGGGTTTTTATAAAATCGTAGAATATTTTTTCAAATCATTATTAAAAATAATTTTAGATGCGGTTAACAATTTGTGTTGATAATCACTTTTTCGCATCGCATCTTTACTCAGCTGTTTTAGTATTTCAGATGTTGGATGTTTAATCTAAAAAACCATTCTTTATTTATCTTAAATTTAGAATTCAATAATCAAAGGAATTTTAGACTAAAATAATGAAAGCACTTGTAAAAAAATCTCCCCAACGTGGAATCTGGATGGAAGATGTCCCCGTCCCAAATTGCGGCACCAATGATGTAAAGATCAGAATCACCCACACCGCCATTTGTGGAACCGACCTGCATATTTATAAATGGGATGAATGGGCACAACGTACTTTGGAACTCCCACTCATTACTGGACATGAATTTTGCGGCATTATTGAAGATATTGGTCCCGGTGTGACACATTATAAACCAGGAGATCGCGTTTCCGGTGAAGGACATATTACCTGTGGCTATTGTAGGAATTGCCGAGCCGGAAAAACCCATCTATGCCATAAAACAATCGGGATCGGGATTCATTGCGACGGCGCATTCGCCGAATATTTAGTCATCCCGGAATCCAATGTGTGGCCTATTCACGAAGATATTCCTTCCGAGATCGCCGCCTTTTTCGACCCATTTGGAAATGCCACACACACAGCGCTATCTTACGAAATGGTTGGGGAGGATGTGCTTATCACTGGTGCCGGCCCCATAGGGATCATGGCGGTGGCGATCTGCAATTTTGTCGGAGCGCGGAATGTGGTCATCACAGATGTAAATGAATACAGGCTCGATCTTGCTCGAAAGATGGGCGCAACCAGAGCTATCAACGTCTCCAAAGAATCCATAAAGGATTGTTACCCAGAATTGAATATGGTTACCGGTTTTGATGTTGGATTGGAATTGTCTGGAAATCCCCAGGCATTCAAAAGTATGCTGGGGCACATGTACCATGGCGGGCGAATTGCATTGCTTGGACTTCTTCCAAAATCCACCCAAATTAATTGGGATGATGTTATTTTCAAGGGACTGCATATAAAAGGGATATATGGACGTGAAATGTATGAAACCTGGTACAAAATGACCCAAATGCTCCGAAGTGGGTTAGATATTTCACCGGTTCTTACTCATGAATTGTCCGTGGATGATTTCCAAGATGGATTCGATATTATGGAATCTGGTCAATGTGGAAAAGTTGTCCTGAAATGGTAATTAAAAATGCATGGATGGATAGGTGCATTGATAAATTATTTAAGTTGATATATCTAATACTAATATTAACTCTGAACTTTTCCTGCGTTGAAAAGAAATCTTCAAAAAAGGAAATTAGCGAATCAGAATTTGTAAGCCCTTCAAAAACCGACACTCTAAAATTTACTTCTGGGATTTGTTCTATTTTTCAAGACAGCAAAAGGAATTATTGGTTTGGAAGTCATCAAGAAGGTGTATGTCTATTTGACGGAAAATCATTTGAATACTTCACAACTAATGAAGGCTTATCTGATAATCAAATCCGTTCAATACAAGAAGATGAAAATGGAAGAATTTGGTTTGGAACGGCAAATGGAGTCAGTAGTTATATTGAAAAAATAATCACTAATCATACTCCAATTGGATACGAGAACCCACAAAGTGAATGGAAAAAAGCAGACAATGACCTTTGGTTTAATGCTGGCAACAATGCAGGTGTATATAGATATGATGGCCAAAAATTAAATTATTTTGCCTTTCCATCACCAAAAATTGTCAATCCTGATAATCCTTACTTTACTACAAGTCTTGCGGAGGGAAAAAGCGAAATGCTCTGGATTGGCACTTATGCTGGAATTTTCGGATATAACGGTGATCAATTCACAGTAATTAATGATGAAACCTTAGGACTGAAAAAAGAAACGGGAGAACTTCATGTTAGAAGTATTCTTGAAGATTCTAAAGGCAGACTTTGGATTGGGAATAACGGAATTGGAGTATTACTATTTGATAATGACACAGTAATTAATTTTTCAGAAAAGAATAACCTAATTCACCCGACAAGTGCAAGAAATGGAGATATTTCACAACAAGGCACACTTGAGCATATTTTTGCAATTGAGGAAGATAGTGATGGCAATATTTGGTTCGGAGATAGAGATACAGGCGCCTGGAAATATGACGGTAAAACAATAACAAACTACGTAATTGATAAAAAGCTTAAATCACAAATGATTTGGGGTATATACGAAGACCAAAACAAAATTTTACTTGTAGCAATGGCAAATGGTGGAGTATATCAATTTAATGGAGAATCATTTGACAAAATGTTTTGAAAAAGAAATACGAATGCACAACAATGTATATGAAATCATAGCCCCCTAAAGGGATGCTACGCTTCATATACTAAACGCTCAAACGTAAGCGGGTTTAATGGGTAGTTTGCAAAGTTTTTCTATATTTGAAAGTAAGCAAAGACGTAGGCAGTATTGCAATAAAATCCCGCCTACGTTTAGCAAAATCGTTAGAAACAATTGATAGATAAAAACATGATCAGGACAATTAAATATTTCAAGAATCACAGAACTCTATATTTCGCTATAGGATTTACTTTAGCTATGTTCTTATACGTAAAATTTATTTTGGTTCCTTTCAGTAGATGCTTCACTCTAGATGTTGGAGCAAATTCATTAGGTCTTTCTTTTTATTACACTATAGATATGGTTCAAAATTTCTTTGAATCAAGGACTCGGGGGCAACTTCTTTGTTATAGCCAATTCCTTCAAATTTGGGACACAATTTTTGCATTTGTTTATACTTTGATGTATGCAGCTTGGATTATGTACTTCTTTAAGAACAAGCGTCTATTTTTGATAATTCCTATTCTTGCTATGATTGCCGATTGGGCAGAGAATTACGTTGAATCATTGATGCTAGAAACCTATTTAAATTCAAGTCCAATATCCGAAACATTAGTTTCATTAGGATCTGGAATCAACTCGTTTAAATGGTCATTATCAATTCTTACTTATTTGATAATCATCATTGGAATAATGAGTACATTAAAAATATTTCTAACAAAACCTAAACTGCATTAAAAAAGCAGTTTAGCCAAAACGTTAAAATGAACTTATTCGATAAATAAATATGAGCAACTCAAAACAAATTTACCAAGACATCTTCTCTCAAATTGAATCAGATGGACTCATAAAAAAAGAACGCACCATTACAACACCCCAAGGAGTTAATATTGCCACGGATGAAGGTGGTAATGTTTTAAATTTTTGCGCCAACAATTATCTGGGACTCGCCAATCATCCGGACATTATTTCTGCAGCTAAACAGGCTTTGGATGACCATGGTTTTGGAATGGCATCGGTTCGTTTTATCTGTGGAACACAGGATCTTCATAAAAAATTAGAATCAAAAATTTCTACCTTTTTTGGAACGGATGATACCATTCTTTATACTTCTTGCTTCGATGCCAATGGTGGTCTTTTTGAAACTATCCTTGGACCGGAAGATGCCATCATTTCCGATGCTTTAAATCATGCATCCATTATTGATGGAGTCCGCCTTTGCAAGGCTCAACGATACCGCTACGCCAATAGTGATATGGTCGATTTGGAAGAAAAACTCAAAGAATCCCAAGGATCGCGATTGCGAATGATTGCAACGGATGGTGTTTTTTCTATGGATGGGCATATTGCGAAATTGGATGAAATCACCTTCTTGGCAGAAAAGTATGATGCCATGGTCATGGTGGACGATAGCCATGCTACTGGGTTTATAGGAAAAACGGGGCGTGGCTCCGCAGAGCATTGTGGTGTTATGCATAAGATTGATATTTTTACATCCACATTAGGTAAAGCCCTAGGGGGTGCTTCAGGTGGGTTTACCACTGGCAGAAAAGAGATTATTAATCTATTGCGGCAGCGATCCCGGCCTTATCTATTTTCGAATACGGTGGCGCCGGCTATAGCAGCAGCAGGATCCAAAGTGTTAGAAATGCTATCTGCTACAACAGAACTCCGGGATAAATTAGAAGAAAACACAACTTACTTCAGGACGAAAATGTCCGAAACAGGTTTTGATATTTTAGATGGAATTCACCCCATTGTCCCCATCATGCTATATGATGCAGTTTTAGCCCAAAACATGGCGGCTGAAATGCTAAATGAAGGTATTTATGTGATTGGTTTTTATTTTCCTGTAGTCCCAAAAGGCCAAGCACGGATCCGTGTACAGATTTCTGCCGCTATGGAAAAAGATCATCTTGATAAGGCAGTAACTGCCTTCACAAAAGTTGGTAAAAAACTAAATGTAATTTAAAAGTTAATAAAAATATATAAATCCCACCACCATCCTTGCCCAAGTTAGAATCCAAAGGGTATATTCACCGACTTTTTTAAACCTACAATTCACTTTTTTAATGCAAAGCAATTTAACTCCTAGATATATAATCATTGGCGTCATTCTGGCCTGGGCCATTTTTGCCCTCACGCCTACATGGCAATACCAGAACATGACAGCCGACGAGAAAGAGGAACTCCGGACTTCTGGGGAACTTGAACAAATTGAATCTCGAATCATTCGTCAGGGGCTTGACCTGAAAGGCGGTATGTATATCGTTCTGGAAGCAGACATCCCCACCTTGATGGAAAATCTCGCTTCTATGAAGGATGACCGACTTAAAGGCATTTTAGCAACTGCCAAAGAAAAATCAACTTCTCCGGATCAGGATTTCTTTACGGTATTTGAGCAAGATGTAAAAGCGGACGGTATCAAACTCTCTCGCTATTATCATCAATACGGCGCATCTCTGGATGATATTATGTTGGCCCTAAAAGGAGAGGCGGACGATGCCATAAATCGCGTGTTGGAAATTCTCCAGAACCGAGTAGATCAATTCGGTGTGTCAGAACCCACAATCCAGAAACAAGGCAAACATCGCATTGTAGTTGAATTGGCTGGTATCCAAGATTCTGAAAGAGCACGGGCATTACTCCAAAGTACTGCACTCCTTGAGTTTTATCTTGTAAAAAATGCAGCAGTGACCAATGAAATTATTGCTCAATTGGACGACGTTCTCAAAGAAACAACCGATGAAGCTGAACTTCAAGAATTGGCTTCGGGTGGACAATCTAAAACTGAAGAAAAGCAACCTGATGCACCCAAAGAGGATGATGGAACCAAAACTGTATCCGAACTTTTTGGAGAAACGGAACCAACACCTGGTGACATAGCGGATAATGCAGGTGCAAACATTTTTGCTGATACGCCTTTCTCCGGATTACTGGCTGCACTAACCGGCGATATGGGTATTCAGGACAAAAATGTTTATGCAATTAAAAAATTATTAGAGAAACCGGAAGTTCAGTCTATACTGAAAAATGCTAATGGACAATTTGTATTCAGTAACGATGCCCAAACACTCACCGGAACAACTGTTCCTGAAAAGTTCTATCGCCTTTATTATTTAGAAAAAGAACCGGAACTCACTGGTGGGGTCGTGGATAAAGCTCGCGCTGATCTTGGTACAATTGGTAGCGGGTCTGCAGGTCAACCCATTGTATCGCTTTCTATGAATAGTGATGGTTCTAAAACATGGGCTCGCGTTACAGGTGCAAATGTAGGTCAGCGAATTGCTATCGTTTTGGACAAAAAGGTCCATATGGCGCCATCCATCCGTGAAAAAATAGCCGGTGGGCGAACCCAGATTGAAGGTTTTGGGAGCATGAACGAAGCAAAGGATCTTGCCATTATTTTACGTGCCGGCGCACTTCCTGCTCCAGTGAATATCATTGAAGAAAGAATTGTTGGGCCGAGCCTTGGCGCTGATTCTATTGCACAAGGCACACAGGCTATAATTTTTGGATTGGTATTAGTGCTCATCTTTATGCTGGTTTACTACAAGGTGGCGGGAATTGTGGCTGATTTTGCACTGATTTGGAATATTCTTCTTGTGCTAGCTGTACTGGCTTCACTTCAGGCAACTTTAACTTTACCAGGCATAGCTGGGCTTATCCTTACTGTTGGTATGTCAATTGATGCAAACGTCATTATTTTCGAACGTATTCGTGAAGAACTGCGTAAAGGTAAAACACCAAAAGCTGCCATTGATGCTGGCTATGACCGAGCGTTGACAACCATTATTGATGCAAATGTTACAACCCTAATCGCATCTCTGGTTCTTTATCAGTTTGGTACAGGTCCCATTAAAGGATTTGCCACAGTGCTATTCTGGGGGATTTTGATCTCCATGTTCACCGCAGTGTTTGTTACACGAACTATTTTTAATGCATATACTTCCCGTAAAGGGCTCACAACATTGAGTATTTAACATGAGAATTATTAAAGAAACACATATTGATTTTATGAGTAAAACCGGTTTGGGCGGACTTTTATCTGCCTTGTTGATTGTGGTAGGAGTCGCTTCCATGGTCATGAAGGGTGGACCCAAATTAAGTATCGATTTCAAAGGCGGAACCATGATTGCGGTGAATTACACTGATCCGGTGGATATCAATGAAGTCCGTTCTGCTTTAGATCAGGTCACCATTGATGGACAGACATTCGATTTCAGCAATGCTGAGATCAAACATTTTGGGGATGAGTCTAATGTGGCAGTTCGTCTCCCAAGTATAGATGATGAGCCGGAACAATTTGCACATAAATTTGTAGAAAAAATGGCAGAAGCATTTCCGTCACTGGTTCCTGAAGATAGGTCAAAATTTATTCTTTCCATTGATAAAGTTGGACCTAAGATCGGTGCTGAATTGAGCAGCGATGCTTTCATGGCTATCTTTAGTACCTTGGTATTGATCCTGATTTATATTTCCATCCGATTCGAATTCAAATACGCTGTGGGTGCCATTGTAGCCCTAGCCCATGATATATTGATTACATTGGGGATTTTCTCTTTATTGGACTTTGAAGTATCTCTTGCAGTAATAGCAGCATTTCTAACTATAGTGGGTTATTCTTTAAACGATACAATTGTTATCTTTGATAGAATTCGTGAAAATGTAAAAGGATTGAAAAATGCAACTCTTTCATCTGTGATCAATGAAAGTATCAATCAATCAATGAGCCGAACTATCATTACATCTCTCACCACATTATTCGTTGTCTTGGTGTTATTCATAGTAGGAGGCGAAGTGATTCATACTTTTGCCTTTGCCATGATTGTTGGTGTGATTATTGGCACCTATTCCAGTATTTTTGTTGCCAGCCCTGTGATTATCAAAATGGGATCGGATAATTAAGACAAAATTATTAACATTAAATAATTTTTACATCGCCTCGTATCCTGAGTTTTTAAAAGGACGGGGCGTTTTTTTTACATGAAACCAAAAGTATTAATTAATTATGCGATCCTTTGCTTTATTTGGGGTACCACCTGGATCATATTAAAAAAAAGTCTGATAGGTGGAACGCCACCATTCTTTGGTTCTGGTTTTAGATTTTTTTTCGGTGGTGTAATTCTCTGGAGTGTTATTTTATATAAAAGAGATTTTCCATCTTTCAAGGCTTTACCTTTGCAGCTTTATATCCAATTTGGGCTTTTGAATTTGACGATCTGTTATGGTCTAACTTATTGGGCAACCCAATTTATTTACTCAAGTTTATCAGCTCTTATTTGGGCAGGATTTCCGCTTTGCGTTGCTGTTTTTTCATATTTCATGCTCCCTGATGAAGTTGTCACAAAAAAGAAAATAATTAGTCTTTTCCTTGGAACGATCGGTGCATTGTTCATTTTAAGGGAAGGCCTGAATTTTAAGGGAGACCAAGTTGTTATTGGTATTTTTATGGTCGTAATAGCCGTGATAATAGCGGGTTATCCAAACGTTTACCTGAAAAGGTATTCAAATGCGGTTACATCCCTCCATCTCAATGCAGTGAGCCAACTCATGGCTGGAATAACATTACTAATTATTTCTTTCATATTCGAATCAGACCAGAAAATGGTCTGGGACAATTTCAATATTTTTGCTTTGGCCTATCTAACTATTTTTGGCTCTCTCATTGCCTGGTATATTTATTTTTGGCTTTTTCCTCATATTTCCATGTCTCAGATTTCATATATTGCCTTTTTTCCACCGGTTATGGCTTCCATTCTAGGGTGGGTTCTCCTGGACGAAAAGTTGTCCATTCTCGCTATATTTGGAGGTGGACTTGTTATTTTCGGAGCATTACTTGTAAATCTCAATGAATGATTATGCTACCATAGAAACACTCATCGGAACTATCGGAGTCCGCACAAATTCTAAAGGTGTTTATCGTCTCCATCTTGCCAATGATCTAAATTATACAGAGGCGGAAACATCCTATAATAATCAATCTCCTATTCTTAAAAATGCTCTGAAACAACTTCGTGAATATTTCTATGAAAACCGGACAACATTCTCGGTCTCCCTTGATTTACAGATGCCGCCATTTTATAAAAAAGCATTGCTGGAAGTAGCAAAAATCTCTTTTGGAAAAACAGTTTCATATCAAGAAATTGCCCGCCGAGCAGGAAATGCAAAAGCATCCCGAGCTGCTGGATCGGCCAATGCCAACAATCCAATTGCAATATTTATACCCTGTCATAGAATTTTGGCTTCTGATGGGACATTGGGAGGCTATGGCGGCGGACTAGATAAAAAAATGATCCTTCTAGAGCATGAAGGTTTAGATGTCAGACTCTAACCTAAAAAAAATACAATCACATTATTTTTGGTTTTTTTTGTTAAATAATCAAACGCTTCTCTCTCTTTTATTACCTGTAAAGACGAATTAACTTCATTGCCTTATGAACTCCATCACACAAAACTTTAGATCAAAACTCTTTGCCGGGATTGCGGCTGCACTGCCATTATTCCTGACTTATGTTTTATTGGAATTTTTATTTATCACTTTGGATGAAATGTCTGCTCCCATCCTTGATAAAATGGGATGGGAAATTCCCGGACTTGGAATTGTGCTCACATTACTCCTAATCTATTTTCTTGGAGTTTTGGTAACCAACTTTTTAGGTCACAAGATTTTCAGTATTGGCGAACGTTTTGTTAAAAAAGTTCCTGTTGTAAATACGATTTATTCAACTCTGAAGCAAATAACAGAAACATTTACAAAAGGAACTTCAGATACATTCAAGGCTGCTGTTTATATCCAATATCCACGAAAAGGACTATGGACCATGGCCTTAATTAGTGGTGAATCAAAAAGCAAAGATGGGATTCCTTATTACCATTTATTTATTCCTACTACACCAAATCCTACCTCGGGCTTTTTTATCATGATTCCCCAAGCGGATGCTGTTCCTACGGGAATGTCAGTAGAAGAAGGACTCAAAACGATTA
>Ga0308016_10001619_pt1 | contig 11155 bp, 25 predicted proteins | sample Neamet233_FD_203129 | JGI IMG/M metagenome (GOLD analysis project Ga0308016, IMG submission 203129) | Marine microbial communities from water near the shore, Antarctic Ocean - #233 | ecosystem: Environmental > Aquatic > Marine > Unclassified | place: Southern Ocean | collected 2014-07-28
TACGAATGGAGCACCTGTCTTTACTTTTCGCAGTTGTAAAAGTAGTGGGTAAACAATATGTGCCAATGTAACGTCCATAGACCAAGTATCTTGTTCATCTATTTTAATGTATCGAACAGGCTCGTGTGCCTTGTTTCTCCAAACCAAACGAGTCAGTATAGAAGTCAGTGTTCCAAATATAGGAAACTTACCTATGTATATTTTCATGCAATCCATCCCACTAGTATGTTTGTTATAAAAAGTAGAGCACAAAATAAATGTGTGCCTACTATGACTGTTCTAATCGTTGCTATTGTATCTTCATGGCCTTCTGTCTGTTGGTCACTATAAGACCCCAGTGCGTGCTTCCATACTTTCCACCCTTTTGTTTGCTTCATCTTGTTCACCCATGAATTGCACTAGCCAGTAGCCAGCTTCCTCCTTAGTTGAAAAGCGTGGGCTGATCTTAGTGTCTTTTTTACCTATACAAACCCAACTTGTACGTCGAGTACCTAAATCAATTGTTTTAACTATTTTCATAGACCGAATAACCCCCATCCATGATTTGCCCATGCATTTAATATAATAAATCCACAAGTAGCCATATGAGTAAACCACCATACGGTTCTAATAATTGCAACGCTATTAGCCTGTCTATCTGTGTCTCCAACTTTTTCTCCTAGGGACTTAGCCCATATTCGCCAAAATTTCATTAATGCTCCATACGTTCTTAGACTCAATTTCATAAGCTACTAGAGTCATTTCGCTCTACCTCAATTTTGTGACCGTGGCGTCTGTGCCACTCTCTGTCCTTGTCTCTTGCTATTAAAAAAGCTCCATGAAGTAAAACACCCAATACTACGATAATTAAAACTGAACTAATTATATTAATCATTTTTGTTCTCCCAAAATAGGTCGACCAACACTTGTTCCATTTGATACGCCTCAACCTCCCACGGGGTTTCAGCATAGTCACTGTCATGATAGTCAACACCTTTCCAGACGTAATCGTCTGAGTTAATCTCGCCATTAATAAATTGACGAGCATGGACTAGCTCATGAGCTAGGTTAGATGCGACCTCTTGATCGCAATATTTAATCTTGTCACCACATTCTAGTGAGTAATCAGTAGAAAGGGTTATTTGTACAAATTCTTTGTCACCTATGCAAGTTCCTGCATGGTTGTTTTCTATTTCATCGACATATTCAATGTCAATCAGTGCTTCGGCAGTGTTGTGCGGAAACAGGGCATTGACACACTCGTCAATAAAAGGGTCAAACTTAGCATTTTCATTACAATATGTAATCATCTTAATCCTCTAATTTATAAGACTATTATACTAAAGTTTAGGGGCTATGTCAAGAACTAAAAGAGCCGCTTTGGATTTATTACACCCTGGCGCTTACGCTCTCTCGCTTTTGCTGCTGCTAACTTCTTCTGTTTCTTGGTAGTCGGTTTCTCGTAGTGCTGCTTTTCTCTGTGTTGGAAAAGCACCCCACTCTCAGTAACCTTCTTACGGAAAGTACGAAGTGCACCTTCCACATTTGTTCCTCTTACCTTAACTTGCATTATTTAGTCCTATTGATCGTCTTGATCTCTTGTCAGTGCTAAAAACGCTAAAGCACAGAACAGTATTGTTAATTCTATTGGTGATAACATCATTTAAACCTATAGCCTCTTTTACGCAAGTATCCCACTTGATTGCGTATTGCAGTTTCGCTACGGTCTGGTATCATGTCCATTACCTCATCTATACTAGCATGAAAATAGTAAAGACTTAGCAATTTACGCTCTGATACTGACCAAGGTTTCTTCTGATATTTTTTCATAAGAGTATTATATTCCAAAATAACACATTTGTCAAGAACTTTTTTTAACCTTCCAAAAATTATTCTTGACAATTTGTCATATTTCATGTATAATTCCTTCATAGTATGTCAGAAAAATATCAAACAAAAACGCATTTAGATCTTGACATAACGCTCATTTGTGCGTATAATAGTTTTTCAAGTGGAGAAATTAAGGAGAAGTCATGGCAGAGATAGCAGTATTTGTATTTTGTTTGGTCGGGTGCGGAATGCATTGCCACGCATTAGGCAAGCAAGAAGGCATAGAAACTACCATTGAACACCTAGTAGATGAAGGTTTATTGGTGGTGGATGATGAGTAACTTAACTATAACTACATGGAAAGATGGACAAGGACACATAAACTATAAAATTTTTGAGTTTGGGACTGGTACAATATATATGGTCACAAGAAATAAACAATTAGCGGAAGAAACACTACAAAAACTAAATTTAGAATATCAACGGGAGAACGACAATGCCAGCCAAGTTTAAAGAATCATCCAAAGTATTAGTAGATCGCGTATCGAAGAAGTATAAGAATGTAAACTACTACCTTCGATCAACTCCTACTCAAGACATTCAAAACGCTCTTGAGAATGGTAATGCTAAGCCAAAGCATAAGCAATCCTGGCGTAACGAATTGGTACGTCGAGGCGTACAGTAATGCATGTAAAGATCTGGAGCAGAGAACAGTGTCACTTTTGTGACAGCGCAGAGAGAGCTTGTGAACGACTAGACAAGTCAGCAGACGACTTCAGTTACGAAGTAGTAAAACTAGATATTGACTATGAAGTCGAAGACTTTACATCACACTTTCCTTATGCTAAAACAGTTCCTCAGATTGTCGTAGACGGAAAACACATAGGTGGTTGGGATCAGTTTAGAGAGATTGCCAACGACATTGAATTTAAAATGAGGCAATGCAGGCTCGCCTTAAAGTAGCCTGAGAAGAAGGTCTAAAGACCTAAGAAGTATGGAGAAGAAAGTGAGTAAAAAAGATAAGGCCGTTTGTTTATTATGCAATACGGTTACAGCAGTAAGCTGTTTAGCCTTGCCGTTTATAACAATATACGCCAGCGCATTAGCAGGATAAAACTATGAAAAAGTCAGCCAAAACTAGAAACCCCGTAGCCAAATACTTAAGAAAGTATAATAGGGGCGTAGTTATGGCTGACCGTAAAAGGGCATTAAAGTCTGGATACGTCAAACACAGTAATAAAAAGGAACTCACATATGAATAGAGATAATGTACGAAAGCAACTAGAAATTGACGAAGGAGTAGTTTATGAAATCTACGAAGATCACTTGGGCTATAAAACATTTGGTATAGGACACTTAGTAAAAAGCCTAGACCTTGAAATGAATTGGCCAGTGGGTACAGAGGTTTCTAGGGACAGAGTAGCATCAGCATTTGAAAAAGACTTTGATGTAGCAGTCCGCGAATGTGCTTATCTTTATGATATGTGGGAGACTTTCCCTGATGAAATACAAGAAGTGCTAGTGAATATGTTATTTAATCTTGGACGACCACGATTGAGTAAGTTCAAAAACTTCAAGAAAGCGTTAGATGCACATGACTGGAAGCAAGCAGGTATAGAAGGAAGAGACTCTGCATGGTATCGCCAAGTTACTAATCGAGCAGAACGCTTAATGGTACGGGTAGAAAATGTCTAAGATACTTATGGGAATCATAGTAGCAATGAGCGTTACTGGTTATATGTATTTCCAGTATAGTGTCATACCTATGAAGAATAAGCTAGAAGAACAAGCGAAGGTAATGGTAGCTCAAGACCTTCGAGACCAGGAACAACAGGCAGCTATTGCTGCTATTCAAGCAAACGTGGAAAAAACTACGAAAGCTAATGCAGTTCTGCAACAAAATAATCAACAGTATGAAACTGAGATGGCAGATTATTTAGACGTGTTTCGTAGACACAACATAACCAAACTCGCCAGTGCCAAACCTGGAATGATGCAGAAGCGGGCAAATGAACAGACGGAGGCAGTGTTTAATGAAATCGAAGATATTAGCAAGCGCATTCATACTCTTAACGATTAGCGGTTGCAGTCTACTACCTAAAGCACCTGAGCCTAGAGAGGTTCAGATAATAACCAAACCTGTACAAATACAAATAACACAACCTACAATGCCTAGACCTTTAGACTTGAAAGAGCCTAAATGGTATGTCGTGTCTGACTCAAAAATAGTAGAAGCATGTCTAAAAGACCCTGAAACTAAAAAATCTAACTGTAAGCTAGGTAGAGAAGATTTATATCCTGAAGGATATACCTATTTCGATAAGTTTGTAGATGACATCAAAAAGAAACATGGTGGTGATCTAGTATTTATCGCAATGAGTATAGGAGACTATGAGTTAATGTCTTACAATACCCAGGAGCTGAAACGATACATCAATCAGCTTGGTGAGGTCATTGTATACTACAGAGATGTAACAATTAATGATGAACCAGCAGCAGCAGTTGGTGTACAAGTCGAAGAATAGTTCTTGACTTAGTAACTAAATTACAGTATAATATACATTCAATTTAGGGATACTGTATATGAATTTGTTTTATTTAGACGAAGATCTCGACAAATGTGCTGAGTATCATGTAGATAAGCATATTGTAAAAATGCCCTTAGAAGTAGCACAGCTCATGTGTACAGCAATATGGGTAGATACACACTTAGGTTTTATTCCTCGCGCTCTTAATAAAGAGGAACGCGATTATCTTAACGCCTTAAAGAAAGACATTAAACATCTTCCAATGGAAGATAGACCCTTAACACCTTACCTACCGATGATGTATAACCATCCTTGTACTATATGGGTTAGATCATCGTTAGACAACTTTGAATGGACACACTGTTATGGTAACGCTCTTAATGATGAATACTACTATCGCTATGCTAAACAGCATAAGTCGATTGCGGAAGTGGTTAACAAACTACCAGAGCCAATCAACATGCCAAGACTCGGATTCACACAGTTCGGACTAGCAATGCCAGATGAGTTAAAAGACTACGACAATCCTATACAAGCATATAGAGATTACTATCACTTAGATAAAGCCACCTTCGCCACTTGGAAGTATCGTGAAAGACCTCCCTGGTGGAATGATGACTATGCAGATTATGAGAAGAGGATCACAGCTAAATGAGGAAAGCACTAGATAAGCAGGAAGGCGGTAGACATTACAAAGACCTAAAGATACAACCTATAGAGTATATCCACGCTAACAACATGGGATATATGGAAGGAAATGTGATAAAGTATATTACTAGACACTCTATGAAGAATGGGGTCGAAGATATTAAGAAGGTTATACATTATTGCGAATTACTACTGGAGTTAGAATATGGCAAGATCAGTGAAAAAGAAAGACTGGGAGAACCTAAGCCCTCAAAACATAGAGAAGGTGATAACGCTTCTAAACCCCAGTACTTCAGCCCTAGTTACGGAGGACTCTACAACTACGGCATCGTTAAAACCGATAACTAAAAAAGAAGCGTGTGACATTCTCAACATAGCCTATAATACTACTAGGCTAGGAAAAATTATAGAGGAATATGATGAACAAAAAGCATATACCAAAAAGCGCAAGGCGTCTCTTCGGGGTCGTCCAGCAAGTACTCCAGAAATCTCTGAAGCGGTCACGGACTTTCTCGGAGGACATACTATTACAGATATCAGCAAAAGACTATTTAGGTCAGTCGGATTCATACGAAGCATTCTTGAGAGAGTTGGAGTACCACAAAGACCAAATAACAAAGAAGAAAGACTAACACCTCATTACTTCCCAGACGAGTGCGTAGCTACTGACTTCGCCTACGGGGAGATAGCGTGGTCAGCCATCTACCACAGTACTGTAATAGTTAAAGAACGATTGGATTTAGACTGGCTAGTAGGTAAGAAAGGTATGGCAAATATAGACTATGAAGAGAAGTACGGATGTCCGTGTTATAGTATATATGTGATGCAAAAAGTAGACAGTGAGGATACTAACTTCTCTAGCGTAACATCAGGAGGTTTTAATGCCTACGCTCCAGCCTATGAACTAGGCAAGCTTCAGCACTTGAAAGAGTATGGAGTAAATTTGGAAAAATTATGATAAGTATTGCAGAGTCAGCATATGAACCATTACGAACCCACTTGCAGGCAAAGCCTGACTGTGAAGGAATACGCGTAGGCGTAAAGACAGTAGGATGTAGTGGATTAGCATACGTTCTTGAGTACTCATACAATATGGATAGAGAAGATATTGTAATAAATGATCGCGAGGTAACCCTCGTAATAGACCCAAAGAGTAAGATATACCTGGATGGTACTATACTAGAGTACCAATACGAAGGACTTAATGAAGGTTTTAAGTTCGTAAACCCAAACGTAACATCAGAGTGTGGATGCGGAGAGAGCTTCTACGTCGGAGGAGAAGAATAATATGAAGAACACATTAGCAGCATTATTACTATTAACAGCGATACCCTCGCAAGCTGTAGAAGTTAGTGGTAATATAGGCTACACATCAGATTACAAATGGAGAGGGATGTCTCAAGGGAATCAACCTGCCACTTCTTTTGGAGTTGATGTAACAACAGACAACGGATATTATATAGGAGCATGGAGTTCTGATGTTTCATTTGATGATGCAACAAGAGAAACAGACTACTATGGTGGTTACAGTTTTAATATAACGGAAAAAGTAGCTGCAGATATAGGTTATATTCGATACACCTATGATGGGACAGTAGACTCCTTTGAAGAAATGTATCTTACAGTTAATAACTCATGGTTATCTTTAGAGTACTATCGTGACCTTGATACAGAAAATGAATACGGGCAGATTGGCTTAGCACTAAAATTTATACCAGTAGTTGATGTAACATTTATCAATGGATATACTTTCTATGATAGCTCTTTTCGTATGTTAAATATCAGTTACCCAGTTACTACAGATTTATCTATTCATAGTTTGATAGGGCAAGATGTATTCGAGGGCGACTCTTTAACCCAAGCATCAATAGGTTTCACTTACCTATTCTAGGAGAATAACATGGCGTACAGTAAACAACTATTAGATCACTATGAGAACCCACGCAATGTAGGTATTCTTGATGAGAATGCTTCCAACGTAGGTACTGGTATGGTTGGAGCACCTGCTTGTGGAGATGTTATGCGTCTACAGATCCAGGTAGATGAAGGTATTATTACTGACGCAAAGTTTAAAACTTATGGGTGTGGTAGTGCAATAGCATCTTCTAGCCTTCTTACTGAGTGGGTAAAAGGTATGCACATCGACGATGCGAACCAAGTGAAAAATACACAGCTAGCTCAGGAACTCGCACTTCCACCTGTAAAGATACATTGCAGTGTACTAGCCGAAGATGCAATCAAAACAGCAATTAAAAATTACCATTCAAAAAATAGTTCTTGACAATATGGTAAAAATCAGCGTATAATATCTTTTCTGAAATCGAGGAATATATGGGACAACGATTCTACGAACAACAACTACAAGCACTGGGTGAATGCCCAGGACGACCTAAACTTAAAAACAAAAGGAAACGCAAGATGGCGTGGGATGACGACAAGAAAGCACTAGCAGTAAAAATGTACGAAGATAACGATCCGTGTCCAGTAACTAGTATGGAGATTGTTAAAGGTATAGCAGACGAAATTGACGAGTCACCTAATGGTGTTCGTATGATCTTGACAAAGGCTGGCGTCTACATCAAGAAAACCCCTGCTGCAAAAGCATCCACAGGTACAGCTACAGGAAGCACCCGTGTTTCTAAAGCAGCAGCCCAAGATGCCTTAACAGCAGCTATTACTGATGCAGGACAGACTGTAGATGAAGAGATTATCTCTAAGTTGACAGGTAAAGCAGCTCAGTATTTCACTACTTTAATTTGCGCATGTACTGAATGCAAGTAGTATAAAATATCACCTTACTAGGTTCGCCTAGTGAGGTTTTTTTGCATCTACTATAAATCACCTTTGAGTATGTAATCTAGTAATAAACATTGCTAACTACTACAAAAGGAAACTATAGTGAAAAAGCAAGAACTGGCACAGTTAGTGCACGATTATGGCGACGCTATTATTACCTATAGAAGTGAGCGTTCCAAAAAGTTAAAGTACAATGTTTGTACCTTAGACTTCACTACACCTTATATAAAGGGTAAGAAGAACCGAGCAAAAGAAACAGATGATACTCTTCTATTCTTTTGTTGGGACACAGACTCTTATCGACTATTGCGTCCTGCAAACGTATCAAGTGTAGTACCTCTATCTTCCGTGTTGAAAAACGAAAGGAGACCGTAATGGACTTACACCAGGCTCCAGAAGCCTACTCGCGTGTAATACACTACGACGAAGTAAAGGAAGTACAGGTTAGGCTAACCATTAATACGTTTAGGGGTATAGAGTATTTACATTTGCGTAAGTATTATCTTGACTTTGACGAAGTATGGCAACCAACACCTGAAGGTATAGCAATGCCGTTAGACCTAAGTAACTCAAGAGAACTCTTCATGGGTTTAACCGAGATACTATCCCTAGCTGAGTCTAAGGATACGGTCAAAGAACATTTTTCAGATTTAATTGACGATCTGTACAAATAGTTCTTGACAGCGGAGTTAAAACAGCGTATAATATCTTTTCTTATTTAGGAGAATTATATGCAAGACTTTTTAGATCGAGCGAGTAAGTTGTATTATGAAGGTACGCCTCTTCTTTCAGACGAGGAATTTGATCTTCTAGCACATAAGCACAACTATAATACAGTTGGGTATGAGGTTACTGACGCAGTGCCACATACATTCCAAATGTATTCGTTGCAGAAGTGTTTTGATATTACTAAAGCTCCGCTAGACATAGAGTCATGTGTAATAACCCCTAAGTTAGATGGAGCAGCAGTCTCTTTACTATATGTAGAAGGTTACTTAGAGTTAGCTTTAACTCGCGGTGACGGTATACAAGGTAGAGACATCACGGATAAGATGAAAGAATTAGTACCTAACCGTATTACTTTATTTGGTCTTAGACAGGTTACTGGCGAAGTTGTTGCCCCTAGTAGTATACTTAATTCCCGTAACTATGCTTCGGGTTCACTTGGACTGAAAGACTTGGAAGAGTTTAAAACACGTCCACTTAAGTTCGTAGCATACCATTTAGAACACAGTAATCATATGAGATATGAGGACACCCTTAAATCTCTACAAATTAGTGGTATGAATGTTGTTACTTCTTTCGACTGTACTGACTATCCTACGGATGGCGAGGTCTACCGTCTTAGAAGTAATGAGTTGTACGACGGAATGGGTCATACTTCTAAACATCCACGCGGTGCGTTTGCCCTCAAAGAGCAGAAAGCAGGTGTGGAAACCACTCTCCAGGACGTCATCTGGCAGATAGGTAAGAGTGGAGTAGTAAGTCCTGTAGCAATTCTAGAACCAGTCACTATTGGTGATGCGGTTGTTGCTAGAGCGACACTACACAATATTGAGTACATCCGCGAATTAGATTTGGAGATTGGATGTCGTGTAGAAGTTATACGTTCAGGTGAGATCATACCTCGCGTTGTAAGACGCATAGAATGATTCCTACCTTGATAAAAATACTTCTTGACAAATAGCCCAAAGTTCCGTATAATACTTATTCAAATTCAGAGGATTAGCAATGACCATAATCGAAGCCCCAACAAACTGCCCCTCGTGTAGTTCGGTTTTAGAAGAAGTCAACTATCTTTTGTTTTGTAGAAACGCATCATGTGGTACCAAAGTATCAAAGTTACTAGAACACTTTGCAACTACCTTGAAAATCAAAGGATTAGGCCCAGCATCTATCAAAAAGCTAGACTTACAGTCTCTCGAAGAATTGTATGTTCAGACGCTAGAAGATCTATGTGAAGGCTTAGGCTCTGTCAAGTTAGCTGAGAAACTCTATATGGAGATACAGCGATCCACTGATGCACCCCTAAACGTGTTACTACCAGCCTTTAGTATTCCGCTTATAGGTAGAACAGCTACAGAGAAATTATCAAAAGTCTGTATAGATATTGAAGAAATAGACTACGATACGTGTCGAGAAGCTGGCCTAGGCGAAAAGTCCACCGCTAGTATGTGTAAGTGGATGGAAGAAGAGTTCTATCAACTGAGTATGTTACCGTTTAGTTTCAAGTTTGAGAAACCTCAAACAACAACCCTAACCCACGGAGTTGTTTGCATAAGTGGTAAACTTACTTCTTATAAAAGCAAAGCCGAGGCTCATACGGTTCTTTTAGGACTAGGGTATGCTGTTAAGCCTAGCTTAACGAAGGATGTCACAATCCTGGTAAACGAAAGCGGAATAGAGTCTGCTAAAACTAAGAAAGCCAGAGCTTCTGGCGTTCAAATCATAACTAACCTTTTAGAATTAACTGGAGAATAAAACTATGTCCTTACCAAAATGGACTGAAGAGCGTACTGCTCAATTAACTGAATTTGTCGGTGGCGAAAGCCCCGTTTCTCAAGGCACTGTTGCGGAAGCAGCTACTGACCTTGAAACCTCTACTCGATCCATCTCAAGCAAGTTGCGTAAGATGGGCTTTGATGTAGAATTGGCTTCTGCCGGTGCTGTTCGTGCTTTCACTGACGGCCAAGAAGCTACTCTTGCTGCTTTTGTCTCTGGCAACAGCGGGGATTACACTTATGCTGAAATCGCAGGTCATTTCGAAGATGGTCACTTTTCTGCTAAGTCAATTCAAGGCAAGATTTTGTCTATGGAACTAACTTCACACGTTAAACCTGCTCCTAAAGTAGAAGCTGTACGCACGTACTCTCCTGCTGAAGAAGTAACTTTTGTATCTATGGTACAAGACGGTGCTTTCGTTGAAGCTATTGCAGCTGAGTTAGGTCGTACTGTGAATTCTATTCGCGGTAAAGCCCTTAGCCTATTACGTTCTGGCGACATCGACGCTATCCCTCGTCAAGAAACTACTAAAGGCGCTTCTAAGGAAGATCCATTGGCTAGTATCGAAGACATCGGTGGAATGACAGTTGACGCAATCGCTGAGTCGATTGGCAAGACTGCTCGTGGTGTCAAAACTATGCTAACTCGTCGTGGCCTTACAGCCGCTGACTATGATGGCGCAGCGAAGAGTGCTAAAGCCTCTAGCTAATCAACTACCTAGTAGTTATCCAAAGCAGGCTCTTCGGGGTCTGCTTTACCTTTAAATCAAATGAATCGGGAGAATTTCATTGAACATTGCTAGTGCTCTTATAAAGCAAGTGTTAACACTACGGGACTTCGAAACCTGGAGCGTTACGCACAAGCATTATTTC
>Ga0308016_10001622_pt1 | contig 11144 bp, 7 predicted proteins | sample Neamet233_FD_203129 | JGI IMG/M metagenome (GOLD analysis project Ga0308016, IMG submission 203129) | Marine microbial communities from water near the shore, Antarctic Ocean - #233 | ecosystem: Environmental > Aquatic > Marine > Unclassified | place: Southern Ocean | collected 2014-07-28
GGAAAAAGTGCCTCGAGCAAAAAAGCCCACGTTGGGTTGCTGCATCGACCGTGTTCTTTGGCGTCATGCTGATGCCAGTCGGAATCGCCATGCACATGGCACTGGTTCGAAATCCTAAGGAAAACTAATGTCAAACGAAGTCCAGTTGGGCCGATACAACGGTACATCAAGGGCCTTCGTTACATCTGGTTCAGTTTTCACGGATGTACCGCTCTGTCCACTTCTCTTCCTGTTGAGTTGGCAGGCCTGAGAGGTTACTTGGAGCATGGTTTTTCTTCCGTCCAAGGAAGGACACAACGAGTAAGAGTCCCAAGAGAGAGGACAGACCAACCAACATCATGTTGATGTCTTGCCCACTTTCGGTGGAGTCAGAAACTTTGGTCGTGTCCACTGGGGCAACCTCGTCAGCTTCATCGGCAGGCGCCTCAACTTCGAGTTCAGTGTTCTCGATGAGGCAGGACGTACAGAAGTGTGAGGTAAAGGTGATCGTGTTCCCGTTGAGGTCGAGCGCTGTGAAAGCATACGTCACATTTGCAATGGTTTCAGAGAGAGTCAAACTTGCTTGCCCTTGGTTCATCGACATGATCATGTTTGTTCCAATTCCGTTTTTGATGTAGTCCAGGGACTCCAGTGGTTCTGATGAAGTCAAATGCAGGGCATAGGTGCCAGGTTGCAAATGCGAGAAGGTCGATACTTCCCCTCCAGTGTACCAACGGCTGGAGGCAATGTTTTCATTTTCGTCCACGAGTTGAAGGTGCATGCGTGGAGTTTCTCGATCTTCATCAACTGACGAACTTAGCGTCCAATTGCTGAACGTGATCTCATTTCCAGATGCATCGACGCCGCCGAGTGCATACACAGTGTGCACACGGTCGCCTATGCTTGAAGCTGATTCGAGATGAATGGTATGCACCATGCTCCCCATGTTGTCAACCTCCTCCATCAAGGCCCATCCGGTTTGATCTTCAGTGGCGTCAATTCCTGTTCGGTACACGTGCCAAAAGGTTTGATTGGCGTCAGCGGTACCAGTCCATGTGATGGAAACCGTACCGTTGTTGAGGTACATTGCGGTGACAACGCTTGGAGCGGTTGGTGCAATATTATCTTCCAGAACCGGCGCAGCCATCGAATTGTGTCCTGCTGAGAGGTTGGTTTGTTGGACGATGAGACCAGGCGTTCCAAAGGAAGCGCTTGCTGTTACTGCGTACCATGCCTCTTCGGAAGTTGCATCAGAAACGCTGTGTTCAAACATTTCAATTGTAGCGTTGACCACACCAAGCAGGAGAGCATCACCTGCATTGAGGGAGGAAGAGGTGATCGGTCCAACCGAAGAGCGCCACACAGAATATTTTGCTTCAGAGTGTTCTGATAGATCACTCCATGAAACCATGGTCACTGAATCAGAATAGGCGACTTGCAAATTTGTAACGATGTTCTCCCCTTGGGAAAGAGTGGTTTCTGTGACCGAGCCGGATGGTGCAACATCAAGTTGTGTTTGATCATTCATCAAGTGATCCCTAAGGGTCACTGCATAGTAGAATTGGCCGCTAACGCCTGCTTCGACCGAGTGATTATAGTGCGTTGCAGAGGCAGGAAGTGTGGCAAGCATTTCGACGTGTTCGCCGCTGAGGTTGTTGATTGCGACGGAACTTCTCCAGACATGGAGGGTGTGATTGACATCTTCAACAACAGACCCGCTCCAATTGAGGCTCGTGATGTTGAGTGAAGCGTTGAATTGAAGATCCAGAGTGCCGTTGAGAACAGATCCAATGTTATCTTCATCAATGGCCTCTGTAAGGGTGTTGCCAGACAGTAAGCGAGCATCGGTTTGGTTGTTTTGAGTATGGAGGACCGTGTAATATCGGTCTTGGTCGGTTCCTGCTGGATGGTGAATGGTAAACGTTTCTTGACCAGATGAGAGGTTTTCACCCACTGCAACCTTGGACAGGTTGTCCCAGTTGTCACGGTGAGCCGGCAGTGCATGACTCCAAACAGAAGTGGTGTGATTCACGGTGTAGGAATCATCGACCCTTGAAAGATCAATCCATTCAAGTTCTGTGGTTGAAGTGCTGGCGTTGTAGGTTGCTTGCAAGTCATAAGGAGCGCTTGTAGGCGTACCGTATTCAGTGGTCGGCTCTGCGAGGGTGGCGTTACCAATGGAGAGGTTTGTTCCTGTTGTTCCGTTGGCCATCAGACTGATGATTCCGTAGTAATACCGCCCATCGGTACCGGGTGGGATGGTGAACACATAGGAATGGGCCTTTGCTCGACAATCTCCACCCTGGTCGGTGTCCAAACATGCCCGAATGTGTTCTGCAATCGTTTCTGCCGACATATAGCTGGCTGAAGTGATTGGCTCATCAGATCGAAGAACGGTGTAATTGGTTGTTTTCAAGGCATCGAGTAACTGGTAATTGACCGTGTCAATGTTCCGCCATGACAACGCCACGGTTTCATTTTCTGAATCAACCGTAGCGGTGAGGTTCATTGCTCCGAGGTAAGGATCGTCCTCAGCGGTCGCTGGCATGGAGAGGGCGGGAAGCAGCAAAAGGCAGACTAAAGCATAGCAAACAGTTCGATTTCTCATGGTCCCGCCAGTTTGGGGTAAAGCCCCGAGTATTTGTTGATTCCCACATTTCACTGACCCAAACGCTCTTGAACACTGCTGTGAACGCCGCATCATGCTTCACGACATCCTCCACGACATTGCTCCCGAAGAGCGGTTTCGATACGCTCAACTTTTGGCTTGTTTGACACAAATTGATGCATCAGTCACACGAGCTGAATTGTCGTTTTTCGAACAACGTCTCGGTGCATCACTGCTTTCTCCTGAACGCCGACAGCAACTTCGTGAATGCTTGTCCGAACCACAAGATTTGAACAAGTTATTGTCAGAAATGCAACCAAAAACAATCAAACTAGGTCTTCGGGATGCTTGCCTAATGACCCTTGCTGACCGAGAGATCGATGACAAAGAGCGAATCGTTTTAGAAAAAGTAGCCAAGGCCGCTGGTCTCACATCTGCTCATGTTGACCGACTGTTAGGATGGGTCATACAAGGCTACCATTGGATGCAAAAAGGCTACACCGAACTCGAGATTTAAGTTCCTAGCCAAGCCACCAAGGTTGAAGCTTGCATCAGCAGGCCGACATTTCGCCGTCTTCATTGCTGAAATCAAGGTCCCAAGCGCTTGAACTGGATTGCACCGAGCTATCGCCCGTGTAGTATTCATTGGTGACGATCACTTGGAATGTATAACATCCCGCATTATCATAGAAATCCTCCTTCTTGAGGATTTCAATCATACCAGTGTCAGCATCGTAACCAGTGCCTGAAATACCCATCCAGCGGTCTGTGCTGCCAGACTTTGAACCTGACACTGCACTGACCCAGGTTGCTGCGGTGCCGTCGACTGTGATTATTGGAGATTGCCACTTCTGACTGCTCCCCTTCATGACCTTGATTTGGATGGTGTAGTCAGAAAAGACAGGGAGGTAATTATTCACGGTGCTCATGCTGTGATCTCCACCATCTTCAGCTTCTTCAGAGGGGCCAAAGAGTCCTACAATCGATTCAACGAGCAAGCCGTCGACTTCCGTGTCCGTGCTGGAGCTCGATGTTTCAGTTTTGGTGATCATGGTGATTTTCGCGCCAGATTCGAGCACTTCACGGTTCATGAAAGCCGGAGGAATCTCCCGAGTTTCTGTTTGCCCATCATCGGATTCGATTGAAATTTCGTATGATTTGATGGTTGCCCCAGTGTTGTCTTGGGCATTGCCTTGGAAGAAGGAACTTACGGGAACACGGTATTTAGCAAAATCATTGTTCAAGTCCTCGCTTCCGGTCCACAGTTCTACGCCACCAGATGCAATCGATGCAGTGCTGGAAGAGAGACTACCACGGACATAAAACGTCAATTCGTCGCTATCTTGGTCCATCTCAATTTGGGTTAACGCCATGGATGAATCTTGTGGGATTAAAACGAGGGCTGCGTAAGGCCCGAGGGAGATAAGAACAGCGAGAACGACTGATATGGAGACCTTCACAGTGTTCAGTTCTGGTTGCTGTCGTTCGTGTTGAACCAACACGCCGACACCTGCAAGGGCCACAAAGCAAACGATCACCAGACCGATTGCACCACCTTGGAGTGACAGAATTCCGGCAATCACAATGATGGCCCATCCAATCCGAGGAAGCATGGGGGAAGGTTCGGCCGAAACTTCGCCAGCTGCTTTTGAAAAGGTGACTTCCTTCGGTGCTGCTTTAGCTGCGGCTTCTGACTCTTTTACTGCTGTTGCTTTGTTCAATAGTCCACTCATAGCAATCCCTGTTAATAGCCCCTTTAGCCAAGGGGATTATCAAACCAACCCCTATGAGCGTCGGTTCGGGTGCTGTTGAGAAGGGTCTGTTGACAAGCCGTCACAGACCAGGAGCGGCTTCTCGCCACTCGCCTTCTTCGTCATCTGAACCGGTCATTCGGCGACCGGCGACTGCTGCTGCAAGAGCGAGCATCGAGATTGCTGGGACCACTTCAAAGCCGGGGAGATAGACACCACGGACGTAGACTGTGATCATCTGTGATTCACGAAGGCATCCACCGTTGTTGCATGCAAACTCAGATTCTGCGTAGAAGTCGAGCACGTGGTATGCATCGCTCCATCCTTGTGTCTTGGGCGTACGAGCCATAACACGGACGTTGGTTGCGGTAGGGATAGCATCGATCTGAACCTTGACTGCTGGTAGGTTGATAGTGAATCCTGCCTTTTCCAAATCATCACGGCTTGAATCGGTAATACCGACCTTCATGAAGTCAATTTGGTTTCCAAGGTTGTACACCTTGAATTCGAAGTTCTTATCCTTCTTAGGCATGAGTTGAACAAATGGCTCAACTGCTTCAACCTGAACAAGGGAATACTGCATGATGTTGACAATCATGTTGTTCTGCGAAGAAGCGGTGTTCACTGGAGGCAAACTGTTGATTTCTTGAACGGTTGCTGAAACAGAGAGGGTACGGCTTTGCATGACCATGTAAGGTGTGGCCCTGATAGAAATCTGGAAGTCGATTTCTTGGTTCCCACCGATGTACATGTCACCAGGGGAAGCGGTGGCAAGACCATCGCTCGTGACCAAGATGCTGATTTTCTCTTGGTAGGTGGTCGGGTTGCTCGCAGTGCAAGTTGTGAAACCGGAGTACGTGGAACCTGGCTTCACTTCAACGTTGATCGAAATTGGTGCACAGGACAATGAAACAGCCGCAGTAGGGGCTTGAGCAGCCGCAGGAACGGCGACCAGCATCATTGAGGAAACATACAAGGCAAGCAAGAACACGGCACGCTTCATCATAGTAAGTTCCACCTAACAGTCAACGCCACTAATGCGACCCTCATAACCATTTTGATAAAATGGAACCTAATACGGAGAGAATAAACAGTCTATTTCGTACTGAATAAGTAAAAAATCCGTTTGGTAACCAAGCGGAGTCAACCGATAAAGTGGTGGGCCCGAAGGGAGTTGAACCCCTGACCGCCCGGTTATGAGCCGGGTGCTCTAACCTACTAAGCTACAGGCCCCTGTGTTGTTGCACTTGGTCAAACTCATCAAGTTATCCTCTTCACTCGAAATGAACAAGCGAAGATTGGCTTGGTTTGATCCATTCCCGAACGCGTTGTTCAAGTTCGTCTCGAATCGGTTCTGGAACGAAAATTAGTGCCCGCTCATGGGGTTGGGTCAACGAACGTATCAAGGCAGAGTGTTCGGATGCATCTCCACCGTCTTCAATCCGAATGCCTTGAGCGTATGGCATGTAGCCACGTTTCGAGATACGTGCATAGATGACTTCAGATTCTGCATCGTACCCTGCTTCTGCCACTGCTTCTTCGATTCGATCTTTGACAACTTCAACCATTTCTGTCGAAAGGGCTTCGATTCGAAGTGATTTATGGAAACCACGACGCGACATCATTTTCATGGCGTAATTCGATAGAATCTTATCTTCATGTTCGGCCCACTCAGGGATGGAAACACGCACATGTGCATCGTTTAGGCTAGCATATCCTCGTGCGTCCAAGGCTTCATCGAGGAGCATTTTATGCAACGGAGCAGAGAGCACCAGTTTTCCTTCTATCGCCAATAGTCTGGCCCGAGCGAGCATTCGAACGAGGTAATTCTGAGTCAGCATGTTCACCTTATGGAAGTACACTTGGTTGTACATGTGATAACGGGTCACCAGGTAGGCTTCAATGGCTGGCAGCCCCCAGGATTTGACGAAGAAGTGCCCGTCATCGCCGACCCTGAGCGCACGAAGCACCCGAGCGATGTCAAAGCCTCCAATCTGTGCTCCCGTGTTGGCCTGATCACGAACCATGTAGTCCATGCGATCAACATCGAGTTGACTTGAAACAATTTCTTTCAAAAACGGAGGGATGGACACACCTTCGTGTTCGGTATCACCATCCATAATGGCAAACAGCCTGGATGTTCGATGTGCACCAAGCGTGGATTCCAATGCAGCACCCACCTCCGTGTCCTTTGACTCGAGCAGCAAGCGCCCCCAATGTTCATGGGAATGGTATGTCGCAAAGACTTCTGGTGTTTCGAGCACGTGTGAAAACGGAGGGTGGCCAATATCATGCAGCAAGGCCGCCAATTGAACCAGTTCAGCATCATCATCGCTCAAGATACCAGGTTGGACGTTTTGCAATGACGCAGTCAGTTGTCCAGCAAGGTGGTAGGCCCCGAGTGAGTGGGCAAAGCGATTGTGGTTTGCAGCAGGAAAGACATACTCACATGTCGAGAGTTGCTGAATATGACGCAGCCGTTGGAATTCCCTCGTGTCAATGATGGTTGCATGACGGCTTGGGACGAGAATATCCTTGTGAATTTCATCACGTATTACGCGGTCACGCATCGTCATCCCCAAACACCCGTCGGTTCTCGCATTAAAAAAATGGACCCTTGACAAAAACATTCAGATCTGGGTTTTTTTCATTCCATAACAGGGCAAATGGCTATGGGTGGAGTGTGTGTGAACTCGACCATGGCCGATCCTCTAAAGGACATCATGCTGAAAATTACGGATGATGATCCGGCAACTCGCGGCCAGAAACTCTGGGTCATGTTTGCGCTCGCGGTGTTCCTTGTTGCTACACTCAACTGGTATGCAATGGTGAGGGAACCCCAGGTTGTCGACATCGAAGATTTAATCGAACACAAGAACGAAGTTGTTCTTGTCGAGGGCGAAGTTATCTCTTGGATTGAAGACAGGTATGGAAACGGGGAAGACCGAGTCGACCTTGTCCTCGAAGACGATACGGGCGTTATTCAAGTCCGTTGGTTTTCCACGGGTCAAATCCCTCCAATTGGTACAGATGTCACCGTGATGGGTAAAGTCGTGGATTATAACGGCCGGTTTTACATGCAGTCAACAGGTTCTGGCGCTTTATGGTGGGAATCAGGTGATCTTCCGGAAGTCGTTCGCTTGTCCCTGACCGACCTCGCTGTCGATCCTGAATCGTACCTCGGCGAAATTATCACCGTCACGGGATTCATCAGCGAAGCCATCAGTCCTGATGCTACATTCACATCAGCCTACATCACCGACGCATCGCATCAAATGCAACTGCTGGTTCAGTCAGCCACTGGCGTTTGGATTGAAACGGATTCAAAAGTCGAAGTGACGGGCATGCTGGTCTATCAAGAAACAAGCCTACGTTGGGCCTTCCTCACACAAGGGCCGAGCATCTTGCTCGATGGAAGCCATGTCCCACAAAGCAACCGTCTTGAGTGGTCAGGTGAGGCAACTTGGAGTTACGAATCAGGCAGCATGGTCACCCTCGCAGGAACCTTGCTCATCCTCGATGATCAATGGACCTTGTTTGGCCCGAATGGCAACAACATGTGTGTCATGCCAACTGACGAAGACATCACCAATGCCGGTGAACAAGGCTACAACGGATCTGCCTTTGACGCATCAGGCCGACTTCTTTGGAACACTGACCGCAGTTCATGGTGCATCGATGCAACCAACGGGAATGCAAGCAACCTCATCGACCCAATGTCCGCCTTGACAATGCAAGCCATGCTATCGGTCAACCCTGCCTCAATGCTTCTTTCTCCGAACACAAAGTACACCATCAACACCTACATGCAATATGCGTTCGAACCGCTTGACACTGAAGGCTACTTTGTTGACAGCCAAACCTACAATTTCGGTCAAACGCGCATCGCTATGACCTTCCCCACCACCCGCACTGAATGGATCGAATCCGGACAAGGCATCGTAGCTGACGTCACAGTGGCTTGGGATGATGGAGACATGCGCATGCGTTTGATGGTTGAGGCATACCAACTCGTAGGTGAGCCGCCCGCTCCAGAGACCCTCTTGTGGGATGATGGTGCCACACAGTGGAGTTACTCCAAAAATAAGTTTGTTTTATTGAACGGCAAAGCGGTTCAAGAAGACGATGGCTGGTACCTCATCCGTGATGGTTCGACACAATCTGTGCGGTTGAACCTCGACCTGAACCCAATTGGCACGGATGATCTGCACAGCAACATCTCCATGACTTGGATGGGACGCCTCCGCCAAGTCGAACATTCGAGCGAAGTGGCCCTCGTGTACACCCTTGATGGGGCCGATGCACTGGACACCGATGGTGACCGAGTGTCCGATTCATTGGAAAGTGCAAATGGCATGAACATCAACAGCCCCGATACCGATGGCGATGGTGTTGATGATCGACTCGAATTGGAAGAAGACAGCAACCCGAACGCGTGAGGTGAAATCATGTTGGATGCTTATTTTTATGAACTCGGCTGGATGCTGTTCGCCTTGTTCTTTGGCGTTGGAATGGGGACCCTGACCGGAATTATTCCAGGTTTTCACGTCAACAACGTGGCGCTGATCCTTCTTGCGTTAGCACCAAGCCTTCTGGCCCTTGGCATTCCTCTTTCTGCAGTTGCAGGAATCATTGCCTCAACGGGAACCGTTCACACCTTCCTCAATTACATTCCATCAGCTCTCATGGGGGCACCGGACGCCGATCAAGCGCTGTCATTGCTGCCTGGCCACCGCATGCTGCTTTCAGGCAACGCTGCCCGTGGTGTCGCTTGGTCCGCTCGTGGCTCACAACTTGGTTTGTTTCTCTCCCTCCCACTGATTGTGTTGGCACGAATCGCGTTCGGCCCGGAACTCGGCTGGTACGAATCATTGCGCAGCATACTTCCATTCATCCTCCTGGTCATCTCTGCCCTGTTGCTAGCAACGGAAACCACACGGCTCGATTGGCCTATGTGGCTCCAAAAGCTTAGTTTTGGAAAACTCGGTACGGATTCGAGGTTCGCTGGTTTCTTCACAGCAACTGCCTTTTTCCTCCTCGCAGGCCTGTTCGGTTGGACCATCATTGGCCCCACTGCCCTCCCTGGAAAGTCCCCGATCAACATGCCGGGCGCCAGCCTCTTGTTGCCAAGTTTGGCCGGTCTGTTTGGTATTGCCAATCTGCTCGACATCTATGCAACAACCTCTCACTTACCACCTCAGAGAGAAAACTGGGATTTGCCACCAGCGAAGCCGCTTCTGGTCCCGTGCTTTTGGTCAGGTGTTGCCGGAGCATCCATGGGTGTTCTCCCGGGCATGACCGCCTCGCAAGCAACCGTGCTCGTGATGGGTGGGCGCAACGTTGTAGCCAAGGTCCAAGGAAAAACTGGGTACGGTATGGATTGGGAAACACGCCGACTTACAGAATTGTCCGATGACGAGCTCCTCGAGATCGCCAAAGCCGAATCCGAAGACGGGGTTGAAGGACCTCAAACCAAACAAGATTTGGAAATTATTGCCATCTTATCGGCCGTCAACACGGCAGTCACGGTGTGTGTCCTGGGCTTTTTGTACATCATTGGACGCTCCCGTTCCGGGGCAACATTGGCACTGAAAGCAATGTACCCAGTGGACACGTGGAGCAATCTTGAACCAACGGCGGACTTCATTCGTCTGCTCGCCATCACGCTCGCTGCTGGTCTGATGGCCGTGCCGATTATGAAATTCGTAGGGAAAGGAATGCTGCGTTTGCACGCAGCCATCCCGCTGCAACAGATGATCATGAGCGTGATCGTGTTCGTCGGAGCTTTGGTGTTCATCAGCACTGGGTTCATCGGTATGTCGGTGTTGATTGTGGGGACCATGATTGGTCTCCTGCCGCCACGTCTTGGAATTCGACGCAGTCACGCCATGGGTGTTATTTTGGTCCCAATCATGATTTTGATGTTCAAGAACTTGGTCGACAACGCAGGCTTTTTGTGAGCACAGTTGGATTTGAGGAAAGAGAACAAGGGCAAGTGATATGCCCCTTGACCACCACGTCGAACTACAGGTGAGTCCATGACCTCGAAACTCCGCCCAATTCTGCTTGCTTTGCTCTTGGTCTGTTCAACGCTTGGCACCCTTGCCAGCACCGAATTGAACACTCAACCCGTTCACATGTCATCGGCTCGCTCGATGGCATGCACGGGTGATGTCTGCCTCAACGAAGCACTTCCGAATCCGAACGGTTACGACACCGCCACATGGCCAAACGGCGAGTGGTTGGAATTGTACAACAGCGGCAACACAAGCGTCGACATCTCCAGTTGGTACGCAACCAACAAAGCAGGAAAGACCCTGTTCTTCAACGAGACAACAATCGTTGGTTATGATGCCAATGACACAACCTCTTGGGAAATTGCGCCGAACGATTACATGGTCATTTCAAGGAACGGCCTCTCAACAACTATGTTTTATCTAGCCAACACAAATGATATTCTTGATTTGTACAACGGTAACGGGACCCAAATCGACCAGGCCACCTGGACCTTTGGAAGCAGCGGTTCACCCTCTGGCGTTAGCCTCGAAGAAGACCCTGTTAGCCCCGTCAATGATTGGATTGCAACCAACACCCCAACGCCTGGTGGCATCAACACCGGCGGTGGAACTGGTGGACCAACCCTGATGCCAGCCGATCTCAAGATCAACGAAGTAATGGCTGATCCGTGGCCCAGTTTTGATGGCGACATGTGGCCCGATGGCGAATGGATCGAAGTGACCAACACCGGAGCTTTGGATTTGGACCTCACCGGCTGGAGCATCGAAGACCAAGCAGGCAAAATCCTC
>Ga0308016_10001624_pt1 | contig 11128 bp, 6 predicted proteins | sample Neamet233_FD_203129 | JGI IMG/M metagenome (GOLD analysis project Ga0308016, IMG submission 203129) | Marine microbial communities from water near the shore, Antarctic Ocean - #233 | ecosystem: Environmental > Aquatic > Marine > Unclassified | place: Southern Ocean | collected 2014-07-28
CGTTAAAAAATTGCTTTCTGACATTGATTTGGACATACAGGATATGCTAAGGGTCGGTGCAACTGGTATTCGCTTGCAAAACCTCCAGAAAAGACAAGCAAATATTCGTCGCATTGCAAGTGATTTAGCGCGTAAAAGAATGGTCGCAATGATGCAACACGCTGCTAGTCAATCGATGAGGGCCACTGCAAATACTGCTAAGAACCAAGAATTGCCTTCACTTGATTGGCATCGTCACGATCCTGAAGAAAAGGCTTTTTATCATGCATTACAAATTCAAATAGACCGCTTTAAGATGGGAGTTGATTGGAACGGAATGCAAAATGGCATTGCAGGTGAAGGAGGAATAAGCCAAGTTCGCCATGCACCGGGAACTATGCAATTAGATTCTTTCTCCGACAAGAACTTGACCGGTAACCCCCCTCCGGCTTTGGCTTTTGAAGATGATAAACCTGAAAAAATGGAAGTTATGGATGCTGATGAGGAAGAGCGTTTTAGCGATACTGAATGGCCTGACCTAGATGAGCACATTCATGCTGATTTAGATGATAAACAAAGAATTCAAGAAACGAGTGCTAGCGCCTCTCAAGGTGAGGATGAGGATATGACTGACTTCATGGAAGGAATGGCTGGTGAAGTACGTCATGCAGCAGCGATGGAACTGGCGCCATCTTCCAAGGCTAGTGAAATAGTCTTAGAAGATACTGTGGCCCAAGAAGTTGAGACTGAAGTTGAGGCTGAGACTGAGACTGATGATTTAATCCGAGTTAGAATATTGGAGTCATTACCTGAAGCGATAATTAACGCTGCGGGTGAAGAAGTTACTTTGGAAGTGGGTGATGTTCACTTCTTAGATTCATTAACAGCAGAGATGTTGGTCGATGGCGGGTTTGCAAAGATTGCAGCCCTATGAGAATGTAAGAATTACATTTCATTGTCCGAGTGACTCGTCAAATTACTAGCCTTACGGCCAATGCATTATTATCAATAACTACCGATTCAGTTAACTGCGCGCATTGAAAGTTCAATGCTTACAGTATCTGGGATTTGGATACGAGCTACTGCACGAAGTGCGTTTTCGTCCTTACCAGAGGTAATGTCCATCTCAAGAAGACGCTTGTGAACTCTCAGTTCCCAGTGATCGTATGTCTCACTGCCTTCACCGGATGGTGCCTTACGAACAGGCACGACTAGACGGCGTGTAGGTAGTGGGATTGGTCCACGAAGTGAAATGCCACCTGTTTCACAAATGTTCTTGATTTGTGCTGCGACTAGATCAATATCTGAATGGTTTTCACCAGTCAACTTGATAATTGTTATTGCTGCCATGAATCATTCCTCCAAAGTATTAGGTGAAAGCGATTATGCCTTCTTTTCAATCTTTAGACAAACACCAGCGGCGACTGTCTTACCCATGTCACGAATAGCGAAGCGGGCAAGTTGAGGGAAGGTGTCTAATTGCTCGATAGCAAAAGGCTTGGTAGGCTGGAAGCGAATCATTGCTTGGTCTCCAGTCTTTAGGAAAGCAGGGTTGGCTTCCTTACCCTTCTTGTTGGTCTTTTCTAGAAGATCCAAGAAGCGGATTGCAACTTGAGCAGTGTGAGCGTGGAATACTGGTGTGTATCCTACTGAAACTGCCTTTGGAATTCCCATAATACTAATCTGTCCAACGAATGTTTCGTCATGACGGACGAATGTAGGTGCAGAGTCTGTGTATCCTGCAACGTCTCCACGGCGGATGTCAACAGCTGCTAGGCCACGAACGTTGAATCCAACGTTGTCACCAGGCTCTGCCTTGTCAACCATTGTGTGATGCATCTCAATAGACTTGACTTCAGCAGACTTCTGTGATGGATTGAAGACAACTGTCTTTCCAACGTTTAGAGTTCCGGTTTCGATCTTTCCTACTGGTACAGTTCCGATACCTGAAATCTTGTAGACATCTTGAATCGGCAAGCGAAGTGCTTTGTCAACTGGCTTAGGAGGCATTGTAACCTTGTCAATAGCCTCGAAAAGTGTAGGTCCGTTGTACCAAGGGCACTTGTCGGACTTGTTGTAGACATTGTCTCCGTTTAGAGAAGATGCTGGGATCATTGGTATGTCATCAGGCTTGTATCCTGCTTGCTTCAATAGTGTACCAACTTCCTTACATGCTGCGTTATACTTGTCTTCTGACCAGTCAACACCAGAGATATCCATCTTGTTAACGTGAACAATGAGTTGTGAAACTCCTAACACTCGAGCAAGGAAAGCGTGTTCCTTGGTTTGGGAGTTAACACCATCATTTGCTGCACATAGAAGAACTGCTGCGTCAGCTTGTGAAGCACCAGTAATCATGTTCTTTACGAAATCTCGGTGACCTGGAGCGTCAATAACAGTCCAGTAGTAGTTAGGTGTGAAAAATTCCTTGTGAGCAACGTCGATGGTGATACCACGTTCGCGCTCTTCCTTTAGTCCGTCCATAACGTATGCAAGACCGAATCCAGCCTTACCGGATTCTGAAGCAAGTTTTTCGTTCTTTTCGACTTCGTGAGCCTCGATGTGGCCGGAGTCCAAAAGTAGGCGTCCAACAGTAGTGGACTTTCCGTGGTCTACGTGTCCAATAAACACGATATTCAAGTGTGACTTCTTTCTATCTTCCCATTGAGATCCCATATTGATAACTCCTTAGCGAGTCAGCCGACAAGAAACCCCTATTTGAAGACCGCGACTGTTTTTATCTAACTTAATGTAAATTATAATGGGCACAATCGGGCCACGGGGGGCTTGATAATTCAAAATAATTGATAAAATAATCTCAAATGACTCAAATTCCCAGCATTAGCGAGAGCGGTTATTACGACCGATTATTCGGCTCCAAGAATAGTTCCATCTTTGGAGATGCGATACATTCGGATTGTACTAGTCACTCCCCTCATTGCAAGAGGGCTACCTGAAATCGCCACTACACGATCTCCGAAATTGAGCCTTCCATCGGCCAAAAGCGCTGAGACCGCAGCCTGCATTGTATCTGAACCGCGTTGATGTTCTTTGATAATGATACTATCAACCCCCGGCAATAATTGGACTCTTCGAGTCGCTCTAATTCTGTCACTGACCGCAGTAATTGGAATCCCTGGGTGGTGTCCAGCAACCAATCTCGGCGCATTTCCATGCTCGGTAGCAACAACAAGTCTTACCGCATTACTGATTTTTGCTAATTCAACACCAGCATGTGCAACTGCTCTTGTTGCTTTGTATCTTACCAATCCACTTGGACTAGCACCTGATGATTCCAATCCTTGTTCGGTAGCAATAGCAATTTTCGCCATCGTTTCAACCGATTGTAGTGGATAGTTTCCCGAAGCGGTTTCACCGGAGAGCATCACAGCAGTAGCACCAAAACGAATCGCATTGGAAATATCACTCACTTCAGCCCTTGTAGGTCGCGAATTCAAAATCATTGAATCTAGCATTTGAGTTGCTACTATCACCGGCATACCTCTTTGCAATGCACCGTCGATGATTCTTTGTTGGGCCAACGGTACTTGTTCCAATGGAATTTCCACCCCTAAATCACCCCTTGCCACCATCACAGCATCAGCCGCATCTAGAATCTCTTCTAGATTATCTAAAGCGGTTGGGTGTTCTATTTTAGCGATAATCGGAACATGTTGTCCAGCCTTCTTTATCGCTTCTCTAGCCGGTAGTAAATCTTCAGCGGTACGAACATAACTGACCGCAATATAATCTGCACCGTTTTGGAGTGCATGCTCTAATGCAAGTTTATCATGTGGCCCAATCGCTGGTAAATCGACCATTGTGCCTGGTACATTGATTCCTTTCCTTGCACTAACTGGACCACCATCATCAACAACGCATTTCACAATAGCAGCTGATTTCCCTTCCGTCTGGGTAACAACTAACCTAATCAGGCCGTCAGCGATAAGAACTGGATCGCCTACATTTAATTCTGAACTAAGGCCTGCATATTCTACTGGTAACTTTGCAGCACTCGCGTTACGCATCTTAGCCACACCGCAGTGAAGTTCAACAGATTGGCCCTTGACCAATACAATTACGCCAGGAAACTCCCCTAGCCTCAATTTAGGGCCAGGCAAATCTGCAAGTATGCAAGTAGGCTTACCAATTATGCTTTCAAAGCCCCTTATGCGCTCATAAAGTGAGGTTTTATCTGCGGGTTCGCCGTGCGAATAATTCAATCGGCAAACATCAACACCGGCTCTAAGAAGTGACTCTAGAATCTCAGGGGAGTCGGAAGATGGTCCGATGGTAGACACGATACGTGTTCTTCTCATCGGTCATGGCTAGTGGCTCTGATGTTTTAAGATATGTAATTGGGCTCTAAATCTATTCTTCATCACCCTTTTCAAAACTTTCAAGGAATTCATCGATATCAATAACACCATCTCCATTGGTATCGGCCTTGTGGAAAATCAGACGTGTGTCATCCGAATTATATTCAAAACCGAGGTGTTTCAAGGCGTGTTGGAATTCTTTGATGTTCAAGTGATTCTTGCCACCGAAATCTGCCATATGGAACATTTCCTCACGACGTTTGTGCTCGGCTGGCGACGGATTGAGGAACTCTTGTTTGAAGGTGTGGAATGGTGTTTCTCTCGGGTGGGCATGCTTTTTACCATATGAAAAATATGTGATCGAACCAATAACAATGGCAACTCCTGCACCGATGAAGGCCTTTTCACCCATAATAATCACTAATGTAATTCCGCCAATAATCCCCCAAATCTGCACCAATGGGAATAATGGTGCGGTATATGTTGGTTGATACCATTCATGTCCTTTCTTGACTCCGCGCAATACGATCAAGCAGATATTGACAATTATGAATACCATTATTTGGAAGCCTGATGCCAGTTTTGCTACATCTTTCACTGGCAATGTAATGAGCACCAACGCCATCAATGCGCCTGTAAGAATAATTGCCCAATGAGGAGTTTCCCATTTTGCATTGACATCTTCAATGGCTTGTGGTAAGAGATTATCGCGCGCCATTGCGAATAAATATCTTGAGGAGGCGAGTATACCTGCTAATGCCATTGAAGCCATTGTTAATATCGCTAATACTGCTGCTAATAATCCAATGTTTTTGCCGCCAACATGTTCTGCGAAAAGGTATATCGGGTCTTTTATTGCATGGCCATCAACGTCATTCCACCAGATACCATCAAGTGTAGCCATCAAAATGTATGCAACGCCTGCATAAAGTAAAGTTGCTGTTGCAAGGGAAATGTACATTCCATTAGGTAGATTTTTTCCAGGGTTCTTTATCTCCTCAGCAATTGCAGCTACTTTAGTTACGCCCGCATATGCGACAAACACTAGCGCTGCTGTTTCACCCAATGACCAAATATCAACATGCAATGCGGCATCTGCTGGAACAGACATATCCGCATCTCCAGTGAGTAGTACTTTGATCGATAATGCCAATAAAAGTAGAATGGAGGAGCCGACGATAGGTGCTTGAATTGCTTTTATTTTCTTAACGCCGAGAATATTGATTATAACAACTAAACTCAATACACTCATTGAAACAACCATCGCATTCAATTCGATAGCCAAAAAATTAGTAATGACATACATGTATGCTGTTAATCCAATCAATGCAAACGCTGCTTTCAACAAGAAGGAAGCCCAAAGACCCAATCCGGAAATCGTTCCGATCATTGGTCCGAAGGTTCGTTCAATATAGATATAATCTCCACCCGAAACCGGCATTGCAGAGGCTAATTCTGCTTTTGATATTGCCCCGGGCAGTACAACTGTCGCTGCAAGAAGATAGGCCAACCAAATCGCACCCGCTGCTTCTTCATTCATCGTACCTGCAGCGAGTGAAGGAAGAACGAATAGGCCGGAACCGAGCATTGCTGAAAGTGAAATAATTATTACTCCAACCAAACCGATTGTTCGTTCTAATTGCTTGGAGACATCAGATAAGACGCCTTTGACATCGCCATGAATTAATTTATCCGCAGTATCTTTCAAGTCCATTTCATTCCCCCCCTTGCCCTTTCATGGCAGTGTTATTTTGTGGTGGATTGGCAAATCTATTTAGCCTCTTGCAAAGAAATTGATAGCACAAAGCAATTGTGCAACAAAATTGCAATGTTATCAAACATATACTAATCTAATGACAAATGATTCAACTTGGAGGTCGTTCGCTTTATCATTTTTAATTTTAAAGGTCCAATCTCCATCGCCATAGGTATTTTCCCCATCACCAAAGAGATAAGATGACATGGTTAGGAATACACAATCATTGGCAGTATCGCAATCATCTCCATCATCACGTTGGTCTAATCCAACGTTTGAGGTATTGCCTGCTTCATCATTTTCTTCATTATATGCATATGTATCTAACTTAGCGCGGCAATTATTCGTACCAAATACAGCTTGACAGTCATCGTCTTGCTGCGGATAAGTCAACTCTGCAACTACTTTACGAATGGTATTCCCTGAATCTCTATCATAAGAAATTTTGACATCAAAGTCAAGTTCAACGCCATTTCCAGAAGTATTTCCACCCATCTCAAAATCTGACCATTTAGCAGCATAAGAAACATAGATTTTGATAGTATCTGAATCTACTAAATCTTGACTGTTTACTATATTCAATTTTATCTCGTATTCGCCTGGTTCAACATCGTTCCAATTTACAGACTCACCGCTCAAATCTACATCATTTTCAGCATCTCCATCATTATCTGCATCGACATTTAGATCCAAGTCCCAATTATAATCGGAAATGTATTCTTCAGGGTTGCCCGCATCTGAATTGGATGCATCTAGAGAGATAGTGGTTGTTTCTGAAACATCTCTATCGGTTTGACTTTTATCATAATGACACATCCACACGACGATTTTTGAGTTTTCATCGATTGCATTATCTTCGCAATCCTCAGCATCATTATATTGGGTTATTTCGGCTACTGGTGCAACTGCTGTAGCATCAACAATGGTAATCTCCCTAACCTGTTCTGAAGTTCTTGAGCCATCTGAGATTGTTAAAGTTGCGGTTTTTACTCCGGCTGAATCATAAGACCATTCGGCGGTCTTTCCTGTTTTGTCTACCGAGGAATCGCCATCGAAATCCCAACGATACGTCAAACTTCCATCATCTGGAGTTGAACTACTGCCATCAAAAGAGACGATATCACCGACTCTGATATTTTCATTGCTTGATGAAAAATTGAAAACTGCTAGTAGTTCACCTGAAGAGGTGCTTTCTTCCTCAAAAATACAGCCTGATAAACCGACTAATAACATCATGAAAGCCAACATTAGTGGCCCGAATTGTAACTTCATCGTTTACTTGCTAAGCCTGCTGTTTGAAAAGCCCTTCCTTCACAAGTGCGCTTTAGAATGAAAATAGTGAGGTTTGGCGGTTACCCGCGACTAATTCTTTGGCACTCCAGCCAAATGCCTCCGTAATACGGCCGATCGCTGCTGCAGTTCGTTCTGCATAGAATATCTCATCGTACCCGCTAATGCCGCCATTTTCTTCACCTTCAAGCCATGGCTCTACATTCATTGGCCTATTACTAGCATCACTTACAATATAAGCAACTTTCATACCAGGGGTGAATCCAAGTCCTTTTTTTATCAAAGCGCGAGCGATTCTAACTTGGGCCATTGAATCTGGATTTGCATAATGTTTAGTAAAATCAATAGAGCCATCTTTATTCAATTTTCCTTTACAAGACTTTGAAAGCACTAACTCCGAAGCATCGACTTGTTTGTTTTTTACCGCTTGAACTCTGCTCAATGCGTATTGTACCAACTCCTCGCCTTCATCGGCCAGTGCGAAATTAAACATCTGTTTCATCGTATCACGTAGATAGGAAAATGTATCTGTTCTTTGGGTTTCATAACCGCGGATTAGCATTTCCTCACTCGGCCAAACCACTTGACCAACATATCTTTTCTTAGCACCATGGCTGAAAAATACGGATAATCCTTTTTCGAATTCTAATACTGCTGAATCTTTGCTAAAGCGTTGCGCTATATCCAATCCAAACGTTATCATCGCTTGTTTTGCATTATTCCAATTTTCAATCTCGGCTTCGCTTGAATCATCTTTCAAAACTGAAATTGAGTCTTCATCAACCGGTGAACGAACAAATATTGAATCGGTATCAGAATAGACTACTGAATGACCTTCTTCTTCCAAACTAGCTATTATCGCTTTGATGTTATGACGGGCCCAAGCGGTAATTGATGAACCTAAATCGCGATGGGTGAAACGATAGAAACCTGATGCAAAAACACCATAAAATGAGTTCATCAGAATCTTTACCGCATATTGCATAGAGTCGTGAAATTGTAAAGCCTTGTTATCTTGATTGGCTTTAGCGACCGCCATACCCGCTTTATGTTCATCTCTCTGCGCCATCAAATCCTCTAATAACAAAGGAATTAATCCTTTCCGATTATCTTGATGAAGGAATTTCGCACCGGTCGGTGCAGTATGAATCAAGTCATCTTCTGCGGGTTGTATGTCTTGATTGGAGTCAACTCTGGTGGTATAACAGATATTGTGGCCGATCATAATTGAAGGATACATGCTTTTGAAATCCAGTACTGCGATCCATGGATGTAACCCCGCTTCAACATCGTGAACGTATCCACCAGTGATTTGACCTTCTTTGGCATCTGCTGAACCAGTTAATGGTACTGCAACATTCTTTGAATCGGCTAGGCGAATAACCAAGGAATCGATTAATTGACTTGTACTACCATTGGCCGCGGTATCAAAATTGACCTTAGCAACACTGGCAACCGCTTCCTTGCGGCGAATTACTTGTATTGCGTTTAGAATATCTAATGGTAAAGCTGCATCTCTGATACAATATTCGAGAACTTCATCTGGGCGATTGGCCCATTCAACATCCATATTCGATGCATCAATATCCATTTTATGGCGTTCATCATCATCTGGAAATAATAATTTTGAGACGAAACTTAGGGTTTCTCTTTGCGGCTTGAGGGCAATTCTTGCTTGCCACCAACAATCTACTATTGCTCGTCCCGCTATATTCCAAGCACGAGTGGATTGACGTTTTGGCATTAGCCCTGCTCTAGTTCGTTTCAACTCAGATTCAATTTGAGGAACTCTGCCCCAACCGAATAATTGGGCTCTTTTTCTCCATTCAATTTTCTTAGCTAATAATTCAGTTCTCTCGAAAAGACGTGGCAAATCAAAATTATCAATATTGTAGCCCGTAATAATATCTGGATCATTTGCCCGAACTACAAGAGTCATCTGTTCAAGAATATGAGATTCTGTTCCGATGAATGAGAACTCTTGACGCGTACCATCCTCCATGTTTTCAATCCAAGCAGCACCACACAGTACAGTATTGTGAGCGATGCTTGTCTCCAAATCAAATGAAAATACCTTGAATGGGACTGGGAATGGTTCTGCTGCTACCAAATTGGAGAGATTACAACTAACTGTAACATCGACCGGATAACGGCCAACTCCACCCGCTTCTATTACTGCAGCCATTCGGCTACCATCTTCATCATCAGCACTTCTTTCATCGATTAGTTGACCTTCAACAGAAACATGCATTCCTAAATCTAAATCCAAAAATATCCGATTCAGATAAGGTATATCTCCAGAAAAAATACTCCATCCTTGTTGTTGTAACTTTTTGCGTAACTGGGGAACTAGGTATGGCTGTTTGACTTCTATTAGCCAAGTAGGCCTCATACCCAAGTCTGTTAATTTCATTACAGGGCCTTTATGACTTACAATATCCTCGTGTGTATTCAGGCTTCGGAGTCTGTTTACAAGGTATTCTGGTAAGTCTTCTCCTTCATCCCAGGCCCCTAAACTCGCCACTTCAAAAGTTGGCGAAAGGCCCTCTATTAGCAAACAAATTGATTGTCCATTTTTTGCGCGGCCAAATAACTCTATTACGGTGCGGGGGATTGTTTGGCCGTCCTCTACAACCTCAGTGGAATGATAACGGCCACTGATAATTCCGATGTCGCCGTGCCAAGTCATAGACTCCCCCAACAACCAAAACGGCGCGCAGTCCTTCAACCCACCCCTGCAGGTTTATCTCCAACTTTTCCACCCTCAACATATTGACAAAACGGCCACAACCCTTGAAAGGGGTCTATGCTCCCGAACAAATGTGGGCTTGGTGAAATTATGAGTAATGATATCGATTGGGATAGCCTAACATTTTCTTTAACACCAACAGATACAATGTATTTGACAGAAACTAAGCAAGATGAGGCTTGGATGCCTGGAGATTTGCGCCCATATGGGAATATGTCAATTTCTCCAGCCGCTGGCGTTCTAAATTATGGACAGGGCTTGTTTGAAGGTATGAAAGCATACCGAACTGCAAACGATAGAGTTGTATTTTTTAGGCCTGAAGAAAATGCTAGGAGAATGCAACGAGGGGCTGACCGTTTGAGGATGCCGCCTGTTCCAGAATCTGTATTCATCGATGCTGTTGAACAGGTCGTTGCAGCGAATTTGAAGTGGATCCCACCGATGGGTAAAGGCGCACTTTATGTGCGCCCATTGCTAATGGGTTCAGGACCAGTTCTGGGAGTTTCACCCGCCCCATCATACACATTCTTGGTTTATGTCACCCCAGTAGGACCTTATTTCAAAGGTGGAGTTACTGCAATTGATTTACTGATTTCAGAAGAATATCACCGTGCTGCACCTGGTGGCTCTGGTGGAGTCAAGGCAATTGGAAATTATGCCCCTGGAATGATGCCAAGCAAGAAAGCGAAGGCTGCTGGTTTTTCTGAAGTAATCTACCTAGATGCTGAAACACATTCCTGTATTGAGGAAGTCGGTGCTGCTAATTTCTTCTGCATAAAAGATGGAATATTGTACACTCCCGAGTTAACTGGAACAATCTTGCCAGGTATTACTCGTGACTCGATTATCAAATTAGCCCGCAATAATGGCATGGAAGTAATTGAAACTAAGGTAACTGCTGAATTCGCAATGGATGCGGATGAGGCTTTCTGTTGCGGAACTGCTGCTGTAATCTCTCCTATCGGTTCAATAACCAAAGGTGAAAGTAAGGCAGTATATGGCAATGGAATCCCAGGCGAAATTACAACTTCTCTT
>Ga0308016_10001626_pt1 | contig 11120 bp, 10 predicted proteins | sample Neamet233_FD_203129 | JGI IMG/M metagenome (GOLD analysis project Ga0308016, IMG submission 203129) | Marine microbial communities from water near the shore, Antarctic Ocean - #233 | ecosystem: Environmental > Aquatic > Marine > Unclassified | place: Southern Ocean | collected 2014-07-28
AAAGGAAGAAGCTAAATAGCTGGATCCATGTGGCAAGCTCAGATATTCACACTTTACCCTGATATTTTTCCAGGCCCTTTAAGTAAAGGGCTTTATGGAAAAGCATTATCAAATAAAATTTGGGATCTAAAAGTTGTGAACATTAGAGATGCTGCAGAAGATAAACATAAGACAGTTGATGACACTCCTTTTGGAGGTGGATCTGGTATGTTATTAAAAGCTGATGTTTTAGCAAAATCTATTGATCAAAATAAAAAAAAAGGTGAAAGAATTTTTTATTTGTCACCTAAAGGTAAAAAGCTTGACCAGAAGTTAGCACTAGAACTGTCAAAAGAAAAATCTATTAGTTTAATCTGTGGTCACTTCGAAGGTGTAGATGAGAGAATATTATCAACAAGAAATATAGAAGAACTTAGTATTGGAGATTTCATATTATCAGGAGGAGAAACAGCATCTTTTGTTATTTTGGATAGCATTTTAAGACTGCTACCTGGAGTATTAGGAAATGAGCAATCAAAAACAGAAGAGAGTTTTGAGAATGGACTTTTAGAGTATCCTCAGTACACAAAACCACAAATTTGGGAGGAAAAAAGGGTCCCAGAAGTACTATTATCAGGAGATCATAACAAAATTAAGGACTGGCGTTTGTCACAATCAGAGGCTATAACACGCGTTCGAAGACCAGATCTATGGGAAAAATATAAGAAAAACTAATTTAATAAAAAGTAATATGAAAACAATTGAAGAAATAAACCAACACAACGTTAAAAAGATATTAGCTGAGAAGAAAATTCCAGATTTTTTTCCAGGAGATATAGTAAAAGTTGGTGTGAGAATTACTGAAGGTAAAAAAGACAGAATTCAATATTTTGAAGGTGTTTGTATTGCTAGAAAAAATAGAGATTTAAATTCTTCATTTACGGTTAGAAAAATTTCATTTGGTGAAGGTGTTGAAAGAACTTTTCCACTATATGGAACTCTAATTGACTCGATCACAGTTATTAGACATGGAAAAGTTAGAAGAGCAAAATTATATTATCTAAGAGATAGAACTGGTAAATCAGCTAGAATTGCAGAAAGAATTAGAAAAAAAATTGGTATAGAGGTTGATGTTAAATCAAAAACTGTAACCGAAGAAACTTTAGCTCCAGTAGCAACAGAAACCAAAAAAGAACCTGTAGCTCAAGCAGAACCAAAAATAGAAAGTTCTGAAGAAAAAAAATAGTTTTTTTTTCAATGCCCTTAACTCTTTACGATAAAATTTGGAAAGATCATTTGGTTGACCAACAAGACGATGGTACAGCATTATTATTTGTTGATAGACACTTAGTACATGAAGTGACAAGTCCACAAGCTTTTGAAGGATTAAGAAACTCCAATAGAAAAGTTAGACAACCTGGCTTAACATTAGCAGTTGCAGATCATAACGTCCCAACAACTGATAGATCAAAAGGAATAGCAGATGCAGAATCTAAAATTCAGGTAGATACCTTAGAAAATAATTGTAAAGAGTTTGGAATTCAGTATTTAGGAATGGATGACAAGAGACAAGGAATAGTTCATATAATCGGTCCTGAGCAAGGATTTACCCAACCAGGAACAGTAATTGTTTGTGGAGATAGTCATACAGCGACACATGGAGCATTTGGTGCTTTAGCTTTTGGAATCGGTACCTCAGAAGTAGAGCATGTATTAGCAACTCAAACGCTAGTTCAAAAAAAGGTAAAAAATTTTAGAATTAATGTTGATGGGAAACTTCCTATTGGTGTCACATCTAAAGATGTAATTTTACAAATTATAGGAAATATTGGAACTGCAGGAGGAACTGGATGTGTGATTGAATATGCAGGCAGTCTAATATCATCTTTAAGTGTAGAGCAAAGAATGACAATTTGTAATATGACTATAGAAGGAGGAGCAAGAGCAGGACTGATAGCTCCAGATGAAAAAATTTATAAATACCTAAAGGGGAAACCTATGTCTCCAAAAGAAAAAAATTGGGATAAGGCAATGAAGTATTGGGAGACATTAAAGACTGATGGTGGAGCTAAATTTGATAAAGAAATTAACTTAATAGCAGAGGATATTTTACCAATGATTACTTGGGGAACCTCTCCACAAGATGTAATTACTATTGATGGTAAAGTACCTAACCCAGAAAAAGAGCAAGATTTAGATAAAAAAATATCTATGGAAAGATCTTTAAAATATATGGGTTTAAAAGCTGATACATTAGCAAAAGACATAAAAATTGATAAAGTTTTTATAGGAAGTTGTACCAATGGTAGAATTGAAGATTTAAGAGAAGCTGCAAAAATATTAAAAGATAAAAAGAAAGCATCTCATGTTCATGCAATGGTTGTTCCGGGTTCAGGTTTGGTCAAAGAGCAAGCAGAACAAGAAGGTTTAGATAAAATATTTATAGCATCTGGTTTTGAATGGAGAGAGCCGGGTTGCTCAATGTGTCTTGCAATGAATGCAGATAAATTACAGCCAGAAGAAAGATGTGCCTCAACATCAAACAGAAACTTTGAAGGAAGACAAGGTAGAGGTGGAAGAACACATTTAGTAAGCCCTGGAATGGCAGCTGCAGCAGCAATTGCTGGAAACTTAGTTGATGTTAGAAAGTATCAAAATTAAAATGCAAAAATTTAGCTCACTTACAAGTATCCCAGTATATTTACCGATCATAAACATTGATACAGATATGATTATCCCTAAGCAGTTTTTAAAAACTATTAAAAGAACAGGGCTGGGTAAAAACTTATTTTTTGAAATGAGATATGATGATGATGGAGGTGAAATTGAAGATTTTATTCTTAATCAGAAACCTCATAATAAATCAAAAATATTAATTGTAGGAAAAAATTTTGGCTGTGGTTCTTCAAGGGAGCACGCACCCTGGGCATTATTAGATTTTGGAATTACATGTGTAATAAGCTCTAGTTATGCAGATATTTTTTATAGTAATTGTTTTAAAAATGGAATCTTACCAATTATTTTACCAGAAGACAAAATTAAAGAGTTATCTGAATATTCAAAAAGAAAAGAAGAAATCTCAGTTAATTTAAAGGAAGAAAAAATTATTTTTGGAAATAGTAAAATTAAATTTGATATTGATCCTTTTATGAAAAAATGTTTATTAGAAGGACTTGATGATATTGCTCTCTCATTAGCTAAAAAAGAAAAAATTGCTATATTTGAAGAAATTTTAAAAAATAATAAACCGTGGATATTTAATGATTAAAGTTAAGAAAAGAAAAATTTTACTTTTACCTGGAGATGGAATTGGGCCTGAGGTTATTCGAGAGGTAAAAAAAGTTATAGAGTGGTTTAATTCAAATAAATCTTTAGGTTTTGAAATTGATCAAGACTTAGCAGGTGGTTGTTCTTATGATAAATATGGAGCACCAATCACAGATGAAGTTTTTTACAAAGCACTAGAAAGCCAAGTTGTAATGTTAGGAGCTGTTGGCGGACCTAAGTGGGATAATTTGGATTTTTTAAAAAAACCTGAAAGAGCATTATTGAAGTTAAGAAAAGAATTAAAATTATTTGCAAACCTAAGACCAGCAATTTGCTTTGAACAATTAGTTGATGCTTCAACTCTAAAACCAGAAATTGTTTCTGGATTAGACATAATGATTGTTAGAGAGTTAACTGGTGGAATTTATTTTGGAGAACCAAGAGGAATTAAATTAATAGAAAATGGTGAAAGAAAAGGTATTAATACTCATAGTTATACGACTAGCGAGATAGTTAGAGTCGCTAAAGTAGCTTTTGATTTAGCAAAAAAAAGATCTAATAAAGTTACCTCATGTGAAAAATCAAATGTAATGGAGTCAGGACAACTTTGGAGAGAAGAAGTCCAGGAGCTTCATGAAAAAGAATACAAAGATGTAGAATTAAGCCATATGCTTGCTGATAATTGTGCAATGCAATTATTAAAAAACCCAAAACAGTTTGATGTAATTGTTACTGATAACTTATTTGGAGACATGTTGTCTGATCAAGCCTCAATGCTAACAGGATCTTTAGGTTTATTACCTTCAGCGTCTCTAGGTGCAAAAAATAAAGATGGAGAGATGAGAGCAATGTACGAACCTATTCATGGATCAGCACCAGACATAGCTGGTCAAGGAATTGCAAACCCAATTGCATCAATTTTAAGCTTTGCAATGGCATTAAGGTATTCACTAGACCTAGATCATGAGGCTGATGCTTTAGAAAAAGCAGTTCAAGACGTTTTAAATGATAGTCTTAGAACTAAAGATATAATTTCTAAAGGAATGAAAGAAGTATCAACATCAGTAATGGGTGATGCAATAATTTCAAAATTGCAATAATTAAAAAATTATTCTAGAGTTCCATAATGCCAAATTACACAGCACCAGTCGAAGACATGATGTTTCTTTTTGATAAGCTGAGAAACAATAAAAATTATAATGAAATTGAAAAATATAAAGAGGTTAATTCAGAATTAGTAAAAGACATATTGGTTGAAGCAGCTAAAATTAATGAAAATCTAATTTTACCATTAGCAAAATCAGGTGATGAAAACCCAACAGTCCTAGAGAATGGTGTGGTAAGAACACCACCTGGATATAAAGAGGCTTATACAAAATATATTGAGGATGGATGGACTTCACTTTCTTGTGACCCAAAATATGGAGGTCAAGGAATGCCAAAAACGGTTAGTGCTTTTTTTGATGAAATGCTTTCTTCTGCTAGTCTATCATTTAAGCTTTATAGTGAATTAAGTATTGGCGCTTATAATTGTATTGAGCATCATGCAACAGATGAAATAAAAGATAAATATCTTCCAAAGATAGTAGAAGGCAAATGGAGTGGTACAATGTGCCTAACAGAGCCAGTGTGTGGAACTGATTTGGGTTTATTAAAAACAAAAGCAGTAGAACAACCTGATGGAACTCACAAAATAAGTGGTCAAAAAATTTTCATTACTTCGGGTGACCAGGACCTTACTGAAAATATTATTCACTTAGTAATAGCGAGAGCAGTAGATTCTCCAGCAGGAACCAAAGGTATTAGTTTATTTTTAGTACCTAAATTTATTGTAAATAAAGATGGATCAATTGGTGCAAGAAACGGAATTTTTACAGGTTCAATTGAAAGTAAAATGGGTATTAAAGGATCAGCAACTTGTGTTTTAAATTTTGATGATGCAACTGGTTATATGATTGGGCCAAAAAATAAAGGTCTAAGCTCAATGTTTACTATGATGAATTTAGAAAGAATAGTTGTTGGAATACAAGGCCTAGGAATTTCTGAAATAGCTTATCAAAACTCATTAAGTTATGCACAAGAGAGAAAACAAGGAAAAACAAATTACAGTAAATCTGAAAATGGAGCTGATTATATTATTGAACATGCTGACATTAGAAAATCTCTTTTAAACATGAAATCAATCATAGAAGGAGAGAGAGCATTATGTTTTTTGTTGTCACAACAAACAGAAGTTAGTCTTTACCACCCAGATGAAAAAGTGAAACAAGAAGCATCTGACCTTGTTTCTTTAATGACTCCAGTCGTTAAAACAATGTTTACAGATATGGGAATGGAAATAACAAGTGATGCAATGCAGATCCATGGTGGTTATGGATACACAAAAGACCAAGGAATAGAGCAGTTATATAGAGATAATAGAATTACCCCAATATATGAAGGAACAAATTCAGTTCAAGCAGCAGATTTAGTTTTTAGAAAATTAGTAAATAGAAATGGTGATGTAATTAATAAGTATTTGGAAATGATTAAGAATGATTGCAATACTAAAAATGAAAAATTAATCCCTTTCGTAAAAGAATTGAAAATATACCTAGAAATTTTATCTAATTTTACCACTTGGATTAAAGAAAAAATAAAAAACTCAAAAGATGATGCAAGTGCAGCATGCAACGATTATTTAAAAGCATTAGGCTTCGTATCTATAGCGCATGCCTGGATAAAAGTTTTAGAGGTGAGCTTTAAAGATTATGAAGAAAATAAAATTTTTTATGATGATAAGATACAAACTGCAAATTTTTATTTTAAAAGAGTTTTACCTAGAGCTGAAAGTCATTTTAAAACTGCCATATCGGGGAGTGATTATATAATGAATTTTAAATTTAATTAAAAATGAATCATTATAATACAAATTTAGATAAAAATGGTGCTAACTACGTTCCCCTTTCTCCCTTAACATTCTTAGAGAGAACTAAAGATATATATCCAAACTATGAAGCTTTAGTTTATGAAAGTAGATCTTATACTTGGAAAGAGGTTTATAAAAGATGCATTAAGTTTGCAAGTGCGCTGGATAAATTGGGTGTGAAAACTGGAGATACAGTTTCTATAATGGCCTTCAATACACCTGAAATATTTGAAGCTCATTATTCAATACCAATGGTGGGGGCAGTAATTAACGCAATCAATACAAGACTAGACCCCAATACAGTAAGTTATATTTTACAACATAGTGATGCAAAAGTTTTGATTGTAGACAGACAATTTCACGATGTAATTGAGAAAGCTTTAAAAAATGTTAAAAATAAAATTATTATTATTGATATAAATGACCAAGACATAGACACAAGATCTTTCAAAAAGATAGGTGAACTTGAGTATGAAAGTTTCTTAAATACAGGTGATGAAAATTATGAGTGGAAAAAACCCAATGATGAGTGGGATGCAATCTCATTAGGATATACATCGGGAACTACTGGAAACCCAAAAGGTGTAGTTTATCATCACAGAGGATCATATTTGATGGCAACAGGCAGTGTTTCAGCTTGGAATATGCCCAATAAACTAAATTTCTTATGTGTTGTGCCAATGTTTCATTGCAACGGCTGGTGCTATCCTTGGACACTTGCGATGCTACATGCACGGGTAATTTGTTTGAGAAACATTGATGTAAAAAAGATGTTTGAATTAATTGATAAATATGAGGTAACTCATTTCGGTGGAGCCCCAATAGTATTAAATATGATTGTTAATGCTCCAAAAGAGGATCAGAAAACCTTAAAAAAAAAGGTAAATGTTTTAACCGCAGGTGCACCTCCTCCAAGCATCATCTTTGAAAAAATGGAAAACCTTGGATTTGAAGTGATGCATGTTTATGGATTAACTGAAACTTATGGCCATATGCTGCAGTGTGCATGGAATAAAGATTGGAATACTTTAGAAAAAAATAAAAAAAATGAAATTAAAGCAAGACAAGGTGTTAGATACCCGAATACTGAAAGTGTAGTTGTTATGGATCCAGAAACAATGAAACCAGTTCCAAAAGATGGAAAAACCATGGGTGAAATTATGATTAGAGGAAATATTGTAATGAAGGGTTATTACAAAGATAAAGAAGGAACAGATAAATCAATGGCAGGTGGATGGTTTCACTCAGGAGATCTTGCAGTTACGCACCTCGATGGATATATAAAAATTAAAGACAGATCTAAAGATATAATTATTTCAGGTGGAGAAAATATTTCTTCAATTGAAATTGAAAATGTAATAGCAAAACATCCCTCAGTTTCTTTAGCAGCAGTGGTCGCTAAACCAGATGAAAAATGGGGAGAAACCCCTTGTGCGTTTGTTGAACTGATTAATAATAAATTGGTAACTGAAAAAGAATTGATCGACTTTTGCAGAGAAACACTAGCTGGTTTTAAACTTCCTAAACAAGTAGTTTTTTGTGAACTACCAAAAACATCGACTGGGAAAATTCAAAAATTTGAACTTAGAAAAAAACTTAAGGAATTAAGTTGATTTTTAAAGTTGAGAATAAGGAAATTTTTGCTTCAGATGCTGGTAGAGGTATTGATAAGAGTAAGCACACAATTATACTGCTCCATGGGAGTGGTCTTAATCATATAATTTGGTCTTTAACAGAGCAATATTTATCAAATCAAAATTATAATATTTTAGCATTGGACCTACCGGGACATGGCAACTCAGAGGGCCCATGTTTAAACTCAATTGAAGAAATTTCTGTCTGGCTAGAGAAAGTTTTTAACACACTGGATATAGCAGAACTATCATTAGTTGGTCATTCGCAAGGATGTTTAGAGATACTTGAATATAATTTTAAATATACAAAAAGAGCTAAGAATTTAATTTTTGTTGGGGGATCTTTTAGAATGCCTGTTAATCAAGACTTAATAAATTTTGCAAAATCTGGTGATGGTCAAGCTGTTAAATTAATGATGAAATGGGGATATGAAAACTCTAAACACTTTATAGGGGGCAATCCTGTACAAAAAATAATTAATTCAGCAAGAGATATTAGGGAAATTTTAGCAATAGATTTAATTGCATGCAATGAATACAAAAATGGGCCTGAGGCTTTAAAACGAATTAAATGCCCAACGTTATTCATTTTTGGAGAATTAGATAAGATGGTAAGCCTTGAAAAAGGAAAGAGATTTGCTTCACTTGTCCCAAACTCGGAAGTTCATGTTATTGAGAAATCAGGGCATATGATTATGCTTGAAAAAGCTTTTGAAATGAGAGAAAAAGTTGCAGAATTTTTAAAAAAATGAAAAATTTTTCAATAGCAAAATCAAGAAGACTGAGAGGTACTCCTTATACTTCAAGAATAGAAAACCAAGGAGTAACTGCATACACAATTTATAATCACATGTTGTTGCCAGCAGCATTTGGCTCAATAGAAGATAGCTACCATCATTTAAAGGAACACGTCCAAGTATGGGACGTTGCTGCAGAAAGACAGGTAGAAATTTCAGGAAAAGATTCTGCAAAATTAGTTCAGTTAATGACATGTAGAGATTTATCAAAATCAAAAATAGGCAGATGTTATTACTGTCCAATAATTGATGATCTTGGTAATTTAGTTAATGACCCAGTTATTTTAAAACTTGCAGAAGAAAAATGGTGGATATCAATTGCAGACTCAGATGTAATTTTTTATGCAAAAGGTTTAGCTTCTGGATATAAGTTTGATGTTAAGATCATAGAGCCAATAGTCGATATTATTGCAGTACAGGGGCCAAAGTCATTTAATTTAATGGAGAAGATATTTGGCAAAAAAATTACTGAACTAAAGTTTTTTGGATTTGATTATTTCAATTTTGAGGACATCACACATTTAATTGCAAGATCTGGCTGGTCAAAACAGGGTGGATATGAAATTTATGTACAAAACACAATATCTGGACAAAAACTATATGATCATTTATTTGAAGTTGGAAAAGAATTTAATGTAAAACCAGGTTGTCCAAATTTGATCGAAAGAATAGAAAGTGCTTTGCTTTCATATGGGAATGACTTTGATAATAATGACAACCCATTTGAGTGTGGTTTTGATCAATATGTTTCTTTAGATGGTGAAGTTAATTTTTTAGGAAAAGAAAAATTAAAGAAGATTAAATTAGAAGGAATTAAAAAAAAATTAATGGGTGTTAAAATCGATTTAAAAGAAATTAATTTAACTTCATCTAAAAATATTTATAATGAAGATAAAAAATTAATTGGTGAGTTAAGATCAGCATCGTATTCCCCTAAATTTAAACAAGTAATTGGTTTTGCGATGATTAAAAAAAATTTTTTAGATTTTTCTGAATTTTTTAATATAAAAATAAATGAAAAAATTTATAGAGGAAAGATCTGCAACCTACCATTTATTGAAAATTAATAGGATAAGTATTTGAATTCTAAAATATTAATCATTATCCCTGTATTAAATGAGCAAGGTAATATAAAACCTTTGGTAAAGGGAATATTTAAACTTTTTAAAAAAAAAAAGTCAGTTTTATTTATAGATGACAATTCAATAGATAAAACTAGAATTGAAATTAAGGAATGTCAGAAACAATTTAAAAATATTTATCTTGAAAAAAGAAAAACAAAACTAGGTATTGGATCAGCACATAAATTTGCGCTTAGATGGGCTTATAAAAATAATTATAAAACTATTATTACAATGGATTGTGATGGAACACACCATCCAAAATATCTTTATCAAATGATAAATTTATTAATAAAAACAAAATGTGATATTGTAAGCACTAATCGCTTTCTTAAAAAAAATGCATTGAAAGAGTGGAGTCTATGGAGAAGGCTTTTAACCACGCTAAGGTACGTAGTAATTAATAGATTATTGAATATTAAATATGATAGTTCTGGTGCTTACAGATGCTATGATGCTAATAAGGTAAAATTAGCAGATTTATTAAAAGCTAAAAACAATAGCTATTCTTTTTTTTGGGAAAGCACATTCATATTAAATGAGAAATATAATATAAATGAAATTCCAATTGATCTCCCAGCTAGACTTGCAGGTGCATCAAAAATGCAAATTAAAGATATATTTTCTGCGATATATTATTTGGTTACATTTTATATTAAGAAAAGTTTAAATTAACTCTTGAGCAGCAATAAAAGAGTTTTTTTTAATTTTCCATTTAATTATTTTCTTTGTGAAAGTATTATCCCCAATAGGATTGGTAAAATTTTTTTTCTTAGTTTTAGTAAATTTGAATTTTTTATTATTTTTCAACATTAGATAATCAATAATATTGTTAATAAACACTCTTTTATTAGATGAAAAAATTAGCTTATCAGGATTACTTTTTTTAATGCTAAGCTTGTAGATACCATTACAAATATCTTCTGCATGGGAAAAATCACCAGAAATATTTTCATTAAATATTTCCTGTAGCATCTTAAATTTATTATCTTTTATTAATTTTGTTATTCTGGGCAACAAAAATTTTTTATTTCTAAATACTGAGTCATGATTAAATAAAATAGCCATTGTTGCATGAAGATTATATTTACTTTTATTTTTTTTCATATAATCAAATGACTTAACCCTAAATTCTCCATATAAATTTTGAGGATTAAATTTTGTTTCAATATTAATTGTATCTTCTTTTTTGCTGTACATTTGTGATGTACCAATCAGTATAACTTTTGTTTTTTTTTTATTTTTAGAAAAAAAATCAATAATATTTTTTACAATCCCATAATTTTTTTTGAAAGGGTATCTATTTCTTGATTCTTTAAGATTGGGATTGTCTGTTCCTAAATGAATAAATATATCAGGGTTAATTTTTTTTATAGTTTTTGAAAATATAGAAAATTTGTCTAAAGGGATTTTT
>Ga0308016_10001629_pt1 | contig 11109 bp, 18 predicted proteins | sample Neamet233_FD_203129 | JGI IMG/M metagenome (GOLD analysis project Ga0308016, IMG submission 203129) | Marine microbial communities from water near the shore, Antarctic Ocean - #233 | ecosystem: Environmental > Aquatic > Marine > Unclassified | place: Southern Ocean | collected 2014-07-28
GTAACATTGCGTATTTAAATTTTCGTTTCCCCATCGGTGTCATACACTTATTCAACATCTTCATTAAACATTGATTTCCTGTATTTGTAACAATGTCTAACTGATGTATTGCATTAGAATTAATAATGGCGCGGTCATCCGTCTGCTCGTTCACCGGTTTTTTAATTTTTTCCACTATATTTCTATCGTGCTGAAACGCAAATTGTAACAAATTCACAAAACTCAACCTTGCTTCTTCTGCGAAAGACAAATCCAAATAATCCACCGTATTATAACATGTATGATTCGGAAATATCTCTTTTAAAAACATTTCTACATAGCTATTTTTATAGTATTCTTTTGGTATTTCCTTGGTATAATGAATCAACGTATCTTTACAATAAAAGAACTCTTTCATCAAATACTCCTTTTCAAACATCGGTTCATTTTTTACATATTTTGAAACCGCTAAAATAACTTCCGTTGGATTGTATGAATGAATAATTCTAAAACACTCATCCAACCATAACTTGTTGTCAGCTGGAGTGGATTCTATTTGGGTACAATAGCTATCCCCGGTTACAAAATCTATTATCGAAATACCCGCAATGTGTATCGGTTTTTTAGTAGATGGATCCATTCCCCGGTTAAATACAATACATACCACATTATTCCCTAGAATGTATTGTCCTTTTACATTGTTATCTATCGCTGTTCCCGGCGATAGGATTTTTGTCATTTCTCTTATTTTACTTTTCTTATTAGATGCTTCACCCACTTGATCCACCACCACTATCGTATATCCCGCTTCCAATATTTTATTGACGTACTTGTCTTGGCTATGAACCGGAAATCCAGAAATTATCAGTCTGTATTTTTTAAAATCCAAAGTTATAACCTGCCTACAAGACATATGTAAATCCGTTATATTTGACAACGTACCCAAGTCACATCCTTTATTTTCCGTTCCTTCTATCGATTCCAGCGCATGGATTTCATAGAACGACCCAACTTCCATCAATACAAACATTTTGTCCCCATAAATTTGTGAATATGTATCACAAAAATTCAAATATTCCAGCACTGTTGTGGGGTTGCTGTCCTTCATTATATAATAAATGTTATTTTTCTTTAAATAACATAAAACAAAACAACTCACTTTCTTGATTTTCTCTTTCTTTTGGATTTTCTCTTTCTCTTGGATTTTCTCTTTCTTTTGGATTTTCTCTTTCTCTTTCTTTTGGATTTTCTCTTTCTCTTTCTTCTGGATTTTCTCTTTCTTCTACTACCACCCGCAACAGCAACAGGAGCAGCAGGAGCAGCAACAGGAGCAGCAGCAACAGGAGCAGCAGCAACAGGAGCAGCAGCAGGCGCTGTTCCATCATATCCCAGTTCAATTAGGATATAAGTCATATATCCTTCAATTAATGTTTTTAAATTTAAATTGTCAGAGTCATATGGGATATTTTTTACTCGATATTTTTCAATTAAAAATACATGTAATTTTTTAAACATTGTATCAATATCTTTTGTTAGTTTGGCGTCGGGTGTCCGTCCTCTTTTAGATACAACTTCGTCTATTAATTCCTTTAACCCATCTGTAGATTTTTCAACCCCTGCTTCTAATAAACTATTGTAAATACGTTGTATGTATTTTGAATATTTTAAAAAATATATATAGCAGTTCTCATCAGTTATAGAATTTAAACATTTGTCGACTGCTGGGTCTATTTCTTCACCAGCACCAGTTTCTTCTGTGTCGGTCGCAAAACCAATAAATGTTTTGCCCCAATTAATTGCGTTTGTCAGTCTCCCTTGTGTGGCGCCTGCTGAAGCGTTGTTTAAATGAATGTATAAATCAATAGCGTTTTCTAACGCACTTATCAACCAAATATTCGGGGCAAAAGTCATTTCAAGTTTTAATTGCATCTTTAATACAACGCATAAGAACGCCGATTGTGATAGATAAGATTCAACTTTATAAAATCTGGAAGCTATCAAATTTTTTTTAAAATCTTCCAACCCGCTGGCGCCCTTATCAAGATCACTATAACCTTCTGTTATTAATTCCTGTTGTTTATCTAATGATTTACCACCGCCGGCCTTGGTATCAATTCTGTGTTTTTCTATGTGCTCAATCAAATTATCATATGGTATGCTATCAAAAGAAGTAATACCATTTATCCCATTCATTTCTAATTTGTATTTCAATGCTTCTATTTCATATCCTTTGGGTATATCTGGTATAGCAAATTTATACTCCGAACCTTTAATATCAAATATCTTTATCCAATCAACTTCTGTTCCTGGAGGGTTTTTTTTATATAAATATGGTTCCATATAATAGTTGTTATCGTATCTTTCAAAATAACCTTTATTTTCATCACTATTAAAAAAACCAAGAAATTTATTAAAATTTTCGTCTTTTATTATTTCGGATGAAACAAATATAGATACATCCCAATCTGAATTTACATTTGCTGACCCAGGCGCAAGAATTATCACGGACATATTATCCAATAATTTTAACGTACTGAGAAGTTTAAAAATTTCATGTTTATTCTGTTGTCTCCATCGCACGCACACTTCTTTAGAATCTTTACAATCTTCTTCAAAATTCCCTGGAACCAAGTCAACTGGTGGTTCTATTGATTTTAATTCTAAAGCCATTATAAATAAACTTAGATAAAAAATATAACTTGTAATAAATGAACAACGATACTAAAATAATAAAACCATACGAAAAACGGATAGCATACGGAATTATAGCTGCTGTTATTTTATTAATAGTTCTGTTTCCTTTTGTATTCACCCGATTTTTCTGTTACGACACGATAATAATTAAAATTATGGGTTTTATTGTAATACTATCTACCACATTCCCATTGGTACCTATTGGTTTTTGTCTATTATTGTATCTATCACCATTGATTATTTCAATACTTTACACAGGATATTATTACTTAATATATAGAAACTGGTGTACCTCAATTCTACCATTTTTTATTGTTGGACTCATATATTTTATGTACTTTATATTGCTTTATAATATTAACGATATAGTAAAAATAATGAGTTCAATGTATCAAGAAATGGATACACCATCAAAAAATGAAGAATAATCTTTATTGTTCCATCATAATTTTATCTACATCACTATCTGTGAAAGTTTTACCGATATAATTAAATCCGATTAAAAATAATTTATTATTCTTGTCTATAAGAACGCTATCATGTGATATATCATTGTGATAGAAACCTGTATCTCTGTAAAATCTACGATGCATTTTTCTTATAGTTTTATTATATCTTTTAATCCTTTTGTTTTTTCCACCTTTCTCTTCATGATATTTTTCACTTAATGGTATTCCAATTCTTTCATATGTAATTTGTCTTTTTTTAGTATTTACGTTTTTTAATTTTGGAATATAACGAATTTTTTTTTCTTTAGCCAGAAGATGGATAAGAAGATTATCCTTATATTTTCTTAAATCATCGTCCGTATTCGTATATTTTCTAGTCATTGTCCCTTGTTTTTTTTTCCACACTGATTTTACTTTTTCTGTGACGTCATTTTCTTGCGACTGTGTTACCTGACCGCCTCTTTTTTTTATTTTTCTAGTTTTTCTAGTTTTTCTAGTTTTTCTTTTAACCATTTATTATATAATAAGAAATAAATATTACAATATCTTATCTTGATTTTTATCTTCATAATCACGACTTGTATACTCGAAGTCTATTAGATATAATTTTCCATTCTGTATACATACATTTTTATATCGTATGTCATTATGATGTACTTTTAATATTTTATACATTTTCTTGTATAATTTTTTTATCCGGATATTATATTTCTTAAGTTCTTTCGGTTTTCCCCTGTATTTTTCTTTAAGGGAAGGGCCGACATATTCAATGGTTAATTCCCTTTTTTTAATACTAAACGACTGTAATTTTGGTATAAATGGTACTTTTTTATAATTTGCTAGTAAGTATACCGTTAATTCTGTTAAAAAATTATTAAACGCACGCTTTGTGAATGTTTTTACAATAGTATTATTTACCTTTTTTATTTTTGCATTATTTGCGGTTCCACCTTTCTTTTGTGTTTTTACCATTATTATTATAAATAGAAATAAAATATAAATATTATTATAAATGGCGTTGCATGGAGTTTTTGTCAAAGAAGGAATGGGTCAACCAAAGATACAAAAGGAACTTATAGATGTTGAACAAAATCTTATTAATAAATTAAATAAAGACTCAACCGAAGAAGTTACCGGAAAGACTATTATGGACGATTCGTTAAATGATATTATTACAAATTATTCAATGAGAATGTCAATTGTTGTTGAAGATATTGTGAAAGCTATGACCAAAGAAAATATAATTGAAGAGGCAAAAACTATGGGTTGGATCGGTGTGACACTAAGAATGATATCCGTTGTTTATGAAATACTAACAAGACCGGACAATATTATTTACAGTGGTTTCACATTGATATTTATATCCATCTTCATTTACTATATTTTTGTTTCTTCGTAAACCTACCTGTTTTAATATGTTATTTATAAACTATAAATGACAGACCCTGAAAATCTAGAACTTATTATAAAACAGAAATCTAACAATGTTATCGCCGAACTACTTGAAAACGAAGAAAAAAATGGTATTTTGTCACATAGTGACCATAGGAACATCTACAAAATCTATAAAAATTGCAGTGATGCTGTAAAAGAAGCATTTGACGGCGACTCAACAAACAACATGGATTCCTGGACTTTTGCAGATTGGATAAAAATAGTACTCCCAATTGTAAAAGCGATTGAAAAATACAACGTTGTAGAAAAAAAAGGAGAATATAAAAAAGTAATTGCTATTCTAATAACAAAAGCCGTTATCGTTAACGAACTAACTATGTCCGAGGAAAGTCGAGCTTTGTTATTAGACGCAATTGACGATTATTTGAAACCTTCTATTGATATCATTGTTTATATGATAAATAACACAGAGACCGGTGGTAATTTCCTTAAAAAATGTTGTCCGTGTTGCTAAATAGACGCACCTTGTGTCATTTAAAAATATTTTTACATAATAAGATATGATTGACTTTTTATCAAGTTACATAATAGATAGAAATTGGGGAGGAACAAATATAATGTTTTTTTTCTTTATGTTTTTTACATTGGTTCATTTTTTTTCTGAAACCGAAATAGACAGCAAAGTTCTAGTTGCTATAGCAGTGGCTGGTTTCTATATGAAATATACATTAGATGACCAAAAAAAATACGCAAAAGAAATAGCAATTGATAGATCCAAAATATTAGACCGCAATTATAAATTTGTTAACCAAAATATGGTTCTAAAGAAAATGATATATAGTATAAGATTTTTACGAAAATATAATAAGAGAACTTTTGATACTGCTGTAAAACACTTGGATAATTTTATGTATTACATCAACACCATCAGTCACAAACCTTTTGCTTCTAGTCAAGTGTTTGACATCGCAAAAGCGGCACGTATAGAAACTTTAAATCATTTTTCTTCATTGCTTCTTTCTATGCCCTCAACACCAGGTCATTCTGGAGATAATTCGATGGATATACTGCCTTACGAAAAAATCATGGAAATCTTCATTGAAGATTTAAGAAGTATAACATACACAAGCTTAATGAGAGCAGGAGACCTTGTAAATTACGAATGGAAAAATAACAAAAATATGTATTCCGGTACTGCAGACGTCGACGGGGAAACTGATACATTTATACCATCGCCTGTAGATCCATTAAATCCAATCGATTCCTACCATATACATTAACCAATAATATCGTTAAAAAATAACAAATAAAATAATCCGTAATACATATGGATTATTTGAATATACAACCTGATAAATTATACTCTCTAATGAAAATTGTTAATACTATAGATATTAACATTACAAATAAAAAAATAAAAAAATGGTTTTTACCATTAGAATCTATAGGGGTGGACATCACTAACTACTGTTTAATTATTAATAGTTTAGATGATATACAATGGAAAAATTTTTACATTTTCTTGTATTGTAGATGGCAACAATGCTCTGAAACAATGAATGATAGCTACAAGTTAACCCTCACACCTATACCGGTATATAATGAAGATTTGGATATTCTAGCATCTGTTGGATCTTTCCTAAACAATGATATTCCCAAAATAGTATTTTTTTTCAATACCCTGCAATTATATTTTTTCCCTGTTATAAAATACTAATTAATAATAATTTCATATTGAACCAAATACAGGAAGAATATAGATACGCTATAAATTAAAAATCTTCCTATAATATATAATGTTACGGAGATACAAAAAACGTAGAAGATCTGCGCGTACAATTTATCACGGCGCCAAAACGCACACTGGCGGAGGCAGAACCAAACGCAGAAGTCGCAGAACCAAACGCAGAAGTCGCAGAACCAAACGCAGAACCAAACGCAGAAGTCGCAGAAGTCGCAGAAGTCGCAGAAGTCGCAGAATAAGAGGTGGTGGACTTCAATATTCGTTTTTAAATAAACCATTAGGAATACAATCACAAATGGGGATAGGATCGTACAATCAATCCCCTCCTGGAAAATTGGGCAGTGCTGAACACAATCAGGGTTCCTTCGTTCAGGTTGGTAATAAGAGACTTTCGTCCAACAGACACGTAAACAAAACTATGGGTAAAAAACATCCGGCAAACGACTTCACGTCATTGAAACCTAGTAACTATTCAGGTTACGGGTTTTAAATAAATATTCAGTTTTTATTTTATTATATAATTATATAATAAAACAATGCCTCATGATATGTCTCATAAAGAATTAGAAGAACGCCATAATAAATGTTTAAATGATGCAAGAGCAGGGAAACCAGGAGCTCCTATACCAGTTCCGGGAAAGGATGCAACTAGAACCGACTGGGCTGAGTGGGAAAAAAAATGTAATGAATACCTTTCTCCAAAAAAAAGCAGAAGCAGAAGCCGAAGCAGAAGCAGAAGCAGAAGCAGAAGCAGAAGCAGAAGCAGAAGCAGAAGCAGAGGAGGAAAAAAATCAAGAACCAGAAAGAGAAGAAAAACCAGAAAGAGAAAAAGATAAATTATTTGAACAAGTGAATAATACAAATTTATTTCTAATATAAGTATAAATGAACTATCGTATTTATAAACCCATTGCCATCGCTGTTATACTTAATTTAGTTTTACCATTTATAGCATCCCCCTTTGCCTCTCAGGATGAAATTAAACCTCCTAATGGTGCTTCCAACCTATCATATAAAGGACAAATAATACATATGTTAGTTCATCATAGACAGGTGCAATTAACTAGTTCCATTATTATTGCGTTAATCGTATTTATCTCTATCACACTTTAGGTGACCCGACAGGTGTCGTGACTTAAATATCTATCATCAAATTTAAACTTTTCGACGTTTAGATTCATTCAAATTTTTTTTATCATTATTTTATATGACCGACTATAAAATATTTGTTATAAATCTAGATAGATCCAAAAATAGGATGAAATATTACAAAAATATTAAAGGTATAAAACGGTGGAAAGGCGTAGATGGAAAAACAGAGCGCATCCCTAAAATGTATTTGGACAAAATGGTGTCTCTCCCTAGCATTAAACCAAAAAATCACAAAACAAAAGTGGCATGTTTGTTATCCCACTACAAACTATATGAACATATCGTTAAAAAGAAACTGAATAACGTTATAATTTGTGAAGACGATATGGTGATTAACCCGGTTAAACTTAAAAAACTAAAGCTTAAAAAAGACGGCATAACATTTTTGGCAGGATGGTTGGATTCCGTGCTGGTAAAAGACAAAAAGAACTTCAACCCGTCGACCATAAGAAAAACTCTTAAAAAAGGAACAAACGTCATAAATAAGAAAAAATATAGAATTCTAGGAACGTGGGGATACCACATTCCCACCTGGCAAATAGCGTCCGAATTGCTCGACTATCTAAAAAAATCAGAACGGTTACGACACATCGATATAATGCTTACACGATTTGAAAAAACAAAGTATATGTATTATCCACCACCCATATATCCTAACGAAAACGCCCAGGAATCCCTGTTGGGACATGCTGACATTCAATATCAAAAACGAAATTTTTATAAAAACTATTAATAAATGGGTGTATACGCTATGGATCAATATTCTTATTTACATTTTGCATCTGGTATTATATTTTACTTTTTTGGCGTGAAACTTAGAGCGTTTATTATCTTACACATACTATTTGAAATATTAGAAAACACATTGATCGGTAGGAATTTTATCACCAATTATTTAACATTTTGGCCAGGTGGAAAACCTAAATCCGATACTTTCATAAACAGCGTTTTTGATATAATATTCTCCATAATAGGATGGGTATCTGCCTATTATTTAGACAAATTAGGTAAAAAATATGGATGGTATCGTCGGCAGTAAATATATAGAGGATACTGAAACATTACAAGATGTCAGACCTTAAATTATTCCTACCGCGATGTGAACTCCGCCTTTGTTTAGCATACGAGAGATAGTGGTTAATGGTGGTTATTTACATAGGTGGTAGGTAATCTCTATCTATCTTGCGTACCGCCAGTAGGAGACGCTGTTCTTCTGGATAAGACACAGCACGCGAAACACTTGGGTCCGGTGATATGATACCCCATCCTTTTTGATGGAGGTTGTTTTTGGCGAATTCCTCCTCGTACAACGCGATCGCGTTGTTCAGCGTCTCATGGTAGTTGTTATTACCGTCCTTGTCCGTGTAATCCCACGGCGCCGAAAACTGTGAGCCCCCTCTCATTTTCCTACTTTTTCTGGACTTTCTTCTGGTTCTTCTGGTTCTTCTGGTTCTTCTGGTTCTTCTGGTTCTTCTGGTTCTTCTGGTTCTTCTGGTTCTTCTGGTTCTTCTGGTTCTTCTAGATCGGGATCTTCTATATATTGGCATTTTTTATATATAGTTTAGATAATTAATATGAATGGTATCGTCTACAAAGTTAATTACAATTCGTGTTAATAAATAATATTTGTATTATATTAAATAATGTATAAGTACCTCAAAATATTAATGTATTTATTTGTATCGTTGGCTTATATTTTCCATTCAAAATTAGGGAAATCTACTTATATGGTTGTAGGGACTATTTATTTAATTATTTTTTTACTCGAACTATTACAGATATCATGGTCTGATAGTTCAAAGGATAAAAAAATATAAATTGAATGAGCCTATCGCACATTAGCGTTTAGAATAAAAATAAATTAACTTGATACTATAAAAATGGACGAAGAATTAATAAAACAGGTGTACTTACAAACAAACGCTGAACGCGAAAAAATTATATCTGCCCTTGAAAAACACAATGGTCACATTGTAAACGCGTCCCTAGACATTTTAGGAGCTGGTGAAGAATTACTTGTAGACCCCGAAGCCGAAAGTAAAAGACAAAAAAATAAAGGGAAGATAGAAGACATTATGAGAGATATCCCCCCAATGGTCGGTTCACTTCCCCCGATGTGCAGTTTCTGCGGTGATTCAACAACACTAAAAAGGTGTAGTCGGTGTAAAAAAAATCTTTATTGTAGTAGGGTCTGTCAAAATCTTCAGTGGTCGGTGCATAAAAAATATTGTTTAAAGGTGTAATCAATTTGATCGGGAATTCTTTAATCTTTAATTCTTTATTAGTTTTCTTTCCGAAAAGTGAACTTACAATAAGTAGAAAAACTTTCACTTATATATAGATGAGATTTTATTTCTAATATTATACTATAATGGATACAAGGATTAGAGATGCTTTAGCGCGTGAACGTGAACTTCGGGTAGAGGTCGTCAAGGAACTTATTAAGTGTAGAACGACCCTACTACGGGAGCATAACCCTCAACATGACGCGGTTAATAGTGATAGCGCCATACCCGCCTCCGTTCGACTTGAACGTTTTGACGTTAAATCCCTCGGCATGGAACGAAAGCAGAAACAGAGGGAGTCATCACCTTGGGCGCACGCCGAGGCGCGCTCCTCGAGACCAGGGGTCTCCTCGCCGACTAGGTTTACTAATATACCTGCGGTCGGTGGTGCTGTACCGATCGCACCGCGACCGACGACACCGTTCAACTTCAGCGGGCCAGCGGAACTCCCATCCCCTTTCGGGCGCACCACATCAGCACCCCCACTGCGCGGTGGATATAAGAGAAAGAGAAGAACTAAAAAGAAATCAAGAACTAGAAAGAAATCAAGAACTAGAAAGAAATCAAGAACTAGAAAGAAATCAAGAACTAGAAAGAAATAATTTAAAACAATACCACCTTTTTATTCTTTAATTGTCCACAGGGCATTTCCTCTATTTCATCTTCCCCAACAAACTTATACATAAAATTTTCCTCGTCATCCTTCACCAACCAGTACTGTTCTCCTTTGTGTTCAAATTCTTCACCCTCCATGTCTTCTTCGTCTTCTTCTTCACTGTCTGGCATATCAGGTGGCGGTTGTTCCCCTCCGCTATTGTATTCGTCTTCTTTAAGTTTATAGTCTTCCTTAGGTTTCCCGGGTTCCTTAGGTTCATCGGGTTCCTTAGGTTTCTCTGGTTCTTTCGGTTCCTTAGGTTTCTCGGGTTCCTTAGGTTTCTCTGGTTCCTTAGGTTTCTCGGGTTCCTTAGGTTTCTTTACTTCCTTCGGTTCCTTTAATTTTGTATTTTCTTTTTCTAATTTTTCGATTTTACGTGTCAATTCCACTATCTGCCTATCGTATTCCTTGAACGCCGACAACTTGTTAACCGCGTTGACTTCTTTATTTGCCTGTACTGTCGTAGCGGACAATTCATTTACTCTTTCATTGATATTCGTTAATTTTTTAGACAATTCTCCTCCTTCCGTCCATAATGAATGAAAAGAATCTTGTAATCCTTTAACACTTTCTTCAAATAACGATTTTGTGTTCGAGTCCATTTTATTATATTGTGACGATTCTTTTAAGTCGTTTATTTCTTCATGGACTTTCTTTTCTTAGACTTTCTTTTCTTAGACTTTCTTTTCTTAGACTTTCTTTTCTTGGACTTTCTTTTCTTAGACTTTCTTTTCTTGGACTTTCTTTTCTTGGACC
>Ga0308016_10001634_pt1 | contig 11092 bp, 9 predicted proteins | sample Neamet233_FD_203129 | JGI IMG/M metagenome (GOLD analysis project Ga0308016, IMG submission 203129) | Marine microbial communities from water near the shore, Antarctic Ocean - #233 | ecosystem: Environmental > Aquatic > Marine > Unclassified | place: Southern Ocean | collected 2014-07-28
AAATCTTCAAATCTGTTCTCTAAAAAATCTTGAAACCACTTTTCTGCATCAACATGATTATTTGGGTATTTAAAATCTTCATTTATCACGCCATAATTAGATGGAAAATAATTTTCTACATATTTAATTCCATCAGATAAAAACTTATTTTTTTTTGGAAATAAAATATCTGGAGGTCTAATATTCTTTGGATATTTCTTTCTATTTACCATGTCAAAAGACCACTTTCCTCCGTCAGGATTAAAGTTTTTATTAATTAAAATATTTAATTTTTTTCTTTGACTTATATAAAAAGTTGTGTGAAAGAATTTCTTTTTTTCAGGTTTAAAAAAACTATTTAAATCTTCCTGATCATTTATAAAAAGCAGTGAATCATGTTTTATTAATTTTATTTTATTTTCAATAGCAAATTTATTTATCCTTCGTTCCAGGAGGTAGTCAACCGAATCAATATATTCAATTTCTTTAAATCCTTTTTTAGACAACTCTGTAATTAAATTTCTTATATCAGACAAATCATTATAGGAGTCAATATAATTGACTTTAATGCCCATATTGCTTAAGTATTCATTATAATATTTCATTGAAGATCTATGAAATAAAATTTTTTGTTTGTGAAAATTATATTGTTTGAAGAAAAGGAATTCTTCAACTAAAAAAACTTCACTATTTTTTTTTAACAAAGAAGATTCTTTGAATAATTGGTTTGGAAATATTATACTACAAGTCAATTTCATATTGTTTATTTAACCACAATTTTTGAAAAGTGTTATTTGGATCATATCTGTCTGCTTGAAATTTTGGATTGAATTTTCGATCTGGCATAGGATCATTTCCAATCCCTGAATTATAAATCCAATTTCCATAATTACTATGTACGTCATAATCAATCAACATAGATTCAAAATAGGAAGCCCCAACTCTCCAGTCTATTAAAAGATCTTTTGTTAAATATGAAGCGACGTTTTGCCTTCCTCTATTACTCATCCATCCAGTTTTTTTCAATTCTATCATATTAGCATTAATGAAAGACTCTTTGGTGGTTCCATTTATCCAGCTATTTATTGTGTCTAGGTCAATTTTCCAAACCTTTGATTTTGAGTAAATTCCTCCTAATCTAAAAATCTTATTACCATGCTTAATCGATATATACTTAAAATAGTCTCTCCAAATTAATTCAAAAATAAGCCAGTAGGTAGATTGATTTTTTAGGATTTCATCTTCAAACTTTTTTACCTCCCAATATATTTGTCTAGCTGATATTGATCCATTAGCTAACCAGCTTGATAATTTTGAACTGTAGTCAGTTTTTAATAAGCCATTTCTAGTTTTTTTATAAAATCCTAGTTTTTTTGATTTCCAAAAATAAAAATTTATTCGATCAAGCCCGGATTTAGTGCCTCCTTGAAATGGAAATGCGCTGTTTATATCAACTTTAAATGGATCAAGATTCAAATCTTCCAACTTTGGTATAGGAAATGTTTCTTCAAGCAAATTCGATTTATCTAATTTAATTGGAACAGGACAGCATTCTCTGACCGTAATTCTTTTCTCAATTTTTTTTCTAAAACTTGAAAAAACTTCTGGTATGTTTATTGATTCAATCATTATATCATCTGGATGAAATAAAAATTGATCGTATTCAGAATTTAAATTAAACCCTTTAGGTGATTTTTCAATTAAATCTTTCTCTATTTTTTCTTCTTCAACAGTCCACTCTTTTTGACAATAGATATCGTTAATACCATGCTTCTTAATAACGTCTATTAACCCTGATATTGATGGTGAATTGTCGATTATTAAAGAAATATTAAGTTCAGCTAAAGAGTTTTTTAAGTCTTCTATTGTTTCAATCAAAAATTTAGCTCTAAACTTTTCTGTTTTTTTAAACCCCCACTTGTCTTTTTTATAATAATTAGTGTCAAAATTATAATAAGCAATAATTTTTTTATGAGAAATTGATGCTTGATGTAAAGATTTATTATCAAGTACTCGTAAGTTGTTTCTAAACCAAATTATTGCTTTTTGCTCCTGCATTTTTTACTACAATAAATTATTTCATGCCAGTTTTTTTCCCATTTTTTTCTCCATTTAAAATTTAAATTACAAACGGGACATTTTTTTTCTGGAAAATTTATTTTTAAAATTCTTTTCAAAACTTTATCTGACATTTATTAAAAAGATTACAAATATATATCAAAATGTTTAAAAATGTTTTGTAAAATCAAGTGTTTACTATACACTTAAGTATATTTATATTTAAATTTTATTTCATGAAAAAAATTTTAGTACTATTTCTTTTAATTTCTAACATATCATTTAGTCAAGTATTAACTAATGAATCAAAAGTTCAAGTCATAGAAAAAGAATCATTTAAAGAGTTGATTGAAAAAAAAATTCAAGTTATTGATGTGCGAACTGCTGAAGAATATAGAAATGGTTACATAAAAAATGCAATTAATATTGATTTTAAATCTTCAGAATTTATTAAAAACATCTCAAGGTTAGATAAAAATAAGTCGTATTTAATTTATTGCAAATCAGGGAACAGAAGTGGAAAAGCCTCTAAAGTAATGGATTCATTGGGTTTTTATAAGATCTATGATTTGAAGGGTGGTTTCATGAATTGGTAAATCAGATTTGATTTTTTTGATTTTTTTTTAAAATTAATTCCATGCTTAATTTTAAAAATAAACCTCTTTAGCCATTTTGTAAGTATTTAAATGGGCATCTACAATAACACTAATATCTTCGGAATAACCACCTCCCATACTACACTGGACAGGAATATTTTCTTTTTTACATAAAGAAAAAACAAATTTATCTCTATTCTTGCATCCCTCTAAAGTTAAAGATAGTCTGCCTAGTTTGTCAGTTTTTATAACATCTACTCCTGATAAGTAAAATATAAAATTCGGTTTAACTTTTTTGATTAATAAAGGTAAAGTCTTTTTTAAAATAGTTAAGTATTCAATATCAGTTGTATTGTCTTTAAGCCCAATATCCAAATCACTTTTCTCTTTTTTAAATGGAAAGTTTTTATCTCCGTGCATAGAAAAGGTAAATACTTGATCGTTTGATTTAAAAATCGAAGCAGTTCCATTTCCTTGATGTACGTCTAAATCAATAATTAATATTTTATTTATTGTATGATTTTTCAATAAGTATTTAGCAGCGATCGCTTGATCATTTAGTAGGCAAAAACCCTCTCCTCTATCTGAAAATGAATGATGAGTGCCTCCTGCAATATTCATTGATATTTTACAGGTTAAAGCTTTATTTGCGCCTATAACAGTCCCCCCAGCAATCAAAAATTCTCTGTCAATTAACTCTTTTGAAAGTGGAAATCCAATCTTCCTAATTTCAGGTTTAGTTAATTTTAAACTTTTTAATTTTAATACATAATCTTTATCATGAACTTGAGTAACACAATTCAATTCAGGAGGATAAGGTGAGAAAAAATCAGTTTCTTTTGATATTCCTTGATTTATTAATTCGTTGGGTAAGAGTTTGTATTTTTCCATTGGAAACCTATGTCCTTTAGGAAGATCAAGCTTGTACGATTCATGATAAGCTATTGGAATATATCTATTCATTTTTTAAAAATTAGTTACTACTAATTTTAATAAGCTATTTGAATTTATAGCTTCTAAGACCTCTTGTGAACTCTCCTTCTTGAATCTTTGATAATTTTATTGAACTGTTATATTCAGAAATTGGATCCTTAATTTTATTCCGATGTAGATCTTCATAAGTGCTAACATCAATATCTTTTCTTTTATCTAATATCTCAAAAAGTTTAGAGTGTTTTAATTTATTTTTCCAGCTACTTAAAACTACTCCCTCAAAAATTTTAGCTTTTGATCCACTTCCATAACTAATAAAGCCAATTTTATTATTAGTTAATTCTATGTTTTTTATAATTGCATTATTTAACATACTTAAAAGTGACATGAATATAGATGCAGTATACATGTTTCCAATTTCAGAAGACGCAATCTCTCCCGGGGCTATTCTGTTATTAACAAAATCCTTATATAGTTTTGACTTACTCGCTAATTTAACCCATGTTTTTTCGTCACCATCAATAACTTTTCCAATTTCATTGGTAAGCTCCTCTAATTTATTATTTTCATCTAGCCATTTAGTCCACTTTTTAACTAACATTCTTCTACCATGAAAAGCATAAGGCAGATGAAATATTAAATGATTCCAATCTTCAAGAATATTTGTATTTTTTTGACTGATAAAGTGATCTAGTGCTTCAAAAATTCTTTCCTGATAACATTCATTTGAATGTTGACCTTCAAATATTGGTTCCTCCTTATAAATTTCAAAATTGGAATTTGAAGAGGACCAAAATTCAGAGTGATTTTCATTTAAAATTTTGGATGCTTGATCATTTGAAATTTCTTTTCCAAATAATTTAGCCGTCTCCTTCAAAATTTCTTTTTTATCATAAACCCTTCTAGGTTTGAAAAAATCACCAACACTTTTAGTGGCAACTCCCCAATTATTTGTAATAGATATTATACTTGGATTTTCTTTGATTAAAAGTGCTACTGCTCCAGCACCTTGAGTATATTCTCCGGTTGACTCTAATTCATACTTTGCTAAATCAGAAGCAATAACTACTGCTTTTCTTCCCTTTCCATTTACAACCCAATCATTGCAATTTTGAAGAGCATCAACTGCTCCAACACATGCAAAAGTTAGATCAACTACATCACAGTTTTTGAAACACCTAAAACCAAATTTATCGCTTAAAATTTCTTCTAAAACCTCTATAACATATGTTGAGATTGGTTTTGATCCATCTAAGGCACTTTCAGTTCCTAAATATATACGTCCTATTTCTCTAGGATCAAGGTTGTTTGAGTTGATTAATTGTAATAACGAATTAGCAGCAAAAGAAGCAGTGTCTTCATCACAATCAGGAATAGACATTTTATTTAAACCAAGGCCTTTGTTAAGCTTTTCAAATGAAATATTTCTTTCAAATGCTAATTTTTTCATGTCCACAAAAAGTTTTGGAACATAAAAGGATATAGCATCAATACCAGTTTTTTTCATTTTTTAAATTTATAATATATGTCTTGAAAATCGTCTCGCAAACTTAGAAATAAAAACAACTTAATGCAAAACTTTATTACAATTACATTTTTTGAATTCATAATTTAAGTGATTTTAATTAAAAATATTTTTTATATTAAGTTTTAAATTTTATTATGATAAAAAAACAAATAATTCTTTTGCTGTTTATTCCAATTTTTTCGTTTGGGCAAATGAAAAATGAATTGGATGAAATTTCAGAAAAATATACACTAAAAAGTTTCAATTTATTAAAAAACATACTAAGTATTCCTAATGATGCTTTTTATCCTGAATGGATAGAGAAAAATATATCATGGACCGAAAAGGCCTTTTCCAAAAGAGGTTTTATAACTACTCGAATTAAAACAAAAGGAGCTCCTTTATTATTAGCTAGTCAAAACTTCAATAGCAGTGGTCAAACAGTATTAATTTATTTGCAAATGGATGGTCAGCCAGTAGATCCAAATAGATGGAATCAAAAAGATCCATATTTGCCAGTTTTAAAAAAGCAAAATATTAATGGTGATTGGGAGTCAATTTCTTGGAACAAAATCAATAACTATGATTCTGATTGGAGGGTTTTTGCAAGATCTGCAAGTGATGCTAAAGGGCCTGTCGCAATGTTTCTAACTGCAATGGATGCAGTTAATGACTTAAAAAAATTACCAAATTATAATATTAAAGTTATTTTAGATTTTGAAGAAGAAATGGGGTCTCCAAACTTACCAGAAGCTGTTAAAAATAATACTGATTTATTAAAAGCAGATCAATTAATAATTTTTGATGGTCCCTTACATCGTTTAAATAAACCAACACTTGAATTTGGAGCTAGAGGAATTGCCACTATGCAATTAACTACTTATGGCCCTATTGTTCCCCAGCACAGTGGTCATTTTGGAAATTATGTTCCAAATCCTGCATTTAAACTTTCTAGAATTTTAGCTTCAATGAAAAGTGAAAATGGAAAAGTTATAATTCCTGGTTTTTACAATGGGATAGTTTTAACTGATGAAATAAAATCCATACTGAATAATACACCCCATAACGAAGAAGAATTAAAAAATATTTTACAGTTTTCTGAAACAGATAAAGTAGCAGATAATTATCAAGAATCAATTCAGTATCCTTCGTTAAATATTAGAGGAATGCAATCCGGATGGATAAACGAAAAGGTTAGAACCATTATACCTGCATGGGCAAGAGCAGAGATTGATATTCGCTTAGTTAAAGAGTCTTCTCCTGAAAACTTAATTAAATTAATTAAATCTCACATTGAGAATCAAGGATATCTAATTTTAGACAGGGAGCCAACAAAAAAAGAGCGTATTAAACATCCCAATATTGCAACAATAAAAACAGAAATTTTATATCAATCTTTTAGAACAGACATGCAATCTAAAATTGGCAGGTGGCTTCAAAAAGCTCTGGTCAGAGCATTTGATCAAGATCCAATTATAATTAGAATGAGTGGTGGTTCAATTCCAATTTCACCTTTTGTTAATTCTCTAGGAATTCCTGCTGTTTGTGTTCCAACAGTTAACATAGATAATAATCAACATAGTCCAAATGAAAATTTAAGATTAGGGAATTATCGAGATGGAATAAAGACAATTTTAACAATTTTAACAGAACCTCTAGACTAAGTTAATATGATTTTAGTAAACCTCCATCTATTGGAATTGCAGTTCCATTAATATAAGCAGCTTTATTTGAAGCTAAAAAAGACACTAAATATCCATATTCTTCAGGTATTCCAAGACGGTTAACTGGAACCATTTCCTTCATAGCTAAAAGAACTTGAGATTCTGAAATATTTAAACTTTTTGCTTTAGCTGCGTTTAATTGTGCTATTCTTTCAGTATCAAAATATCCTGTCAAAATACTATTAACCGTTATTCCATATTGAGCAACATCAAAAGAAAGACTTTTACCCCATGTAACAACTGCTGCTCTAATAGTATTGGATAAGACTAAATAATTTAAAGGTTCACGAACTGAAATTGAAGCAATATTAATTATTCTTCCCCATCCCTGTCTTTTCATATGTGACATAGCTAATGTAGTTGCGTAAACAATATTTTTAAATAACAAGTCAAAGGAGGTTTGATAATCTTGAATTGATTTGGATAGTGAATTTCCTGATGGAGGTCCTTGAGTATTATTTACAAGTATATCAATTTTATTTTTCTTAAAAAAAATGTCAAGTTTAACTTTGAAGCCATTAAAGTCTGAAAAATCTACTTCTAAAAAATGATGAACTTGTCCTTTATCTGATGGAAGATTTTTGATAATTTCTTTCATTTTAGATTTATTTCTTGCCATTAAACAAACAGATGCTCCTGAGCTAGCTAGTTGTTTAGCTATTGCTAGACCAATTCCCTTTGAACTACCTCCTATTAAAGCTTGTTTTCCTTTTAGTGATACTTCCATTTAACGGTATTCTTCTCTTACTGGACTAAAAACATCCATTAATTTACAGCTAGTTATAGCTTTTCCTGAGTGCGGAACATTTGAATGAATAACAACAACAGACCCGGGTCCATATAATGATGTTTTACCATTTAATGTAAATTCAAATTTACCTTCTAAGACATGCATGATTTGCTCATGAAAATGATTATGTTTTGGGACTTCAGCACCTTTATCTACATCCCAAAATACCCAACTAATTGAATTACCATGAACAATTTTACCGTGCAAGCCCGGTATGATTTCTTTTGAGTTAATTTCATTTAAATACATTGTAGATTTATTAATTATTAAATCTTAAAACTACTCCTGCTTTTTTATTTGTGAAATTTTTATCATCAATAGCTAATTTACCGTTGACTATAACGTAATGTATTCCTTCGGAATATTGATGAGGTTTTTCGAAAGTTGCTTTATCAATAATTGTGTTAGAATTAAAAATAGTGATATCAGCTTTCATTCCTTCTTTTATCATTCCTCGATTTTTTAGGCCAATGGTTTGGGCTGGAAGTAGTGTCATCTTATAAATTGCTTCTGATAACGAAAGAATATTTTTTTCTCTTACATAATGACCAAGAACTCTCGGGAAAGTTCCATACCATCTAGGATGAGGGTGACCATCTCCAGGGCTAACAAGTCTTCCATCAGAGGCAATCATTGTTTTAGGATGTTTCATTATATTTTCAACATCTTTTTTATCCATTGCAAAAAAGACACACGAAGCCCCTCCTTTTAATTGAGCTTCTATTACTAGCTCTGCTCCATTTTCAAGTGATGGATTTAAACCTCTAGTTTTAGCCCAATATTTTAAAGTTTTTCCTTCAAGCTCAGGCATCCATCTAACTTTTGCAAATTGAACCCTATTAAGATCATTTCCGCCTCTATCATTTAAAATATTGAAAATTATTCCTTTTTTAATACTATCTCTAAGTGATGGGTTTTCTATTCGTTTGGCAAATTGTTTATTACCACCAGCTCTCGCCCATCCAGGAATTAAAACAGATATTCCGGTATAACTAGCCTCGTAAGGATATTGATCCATTAATACATCTAAACCTGCTACCCTTGCAGAATCAACTAAAGCAAGAGTTTGAGAGCTTTTACCCCACATAGGTTTACCAATAACTTTGTGATGGGTTAAAATAACAGGAATTTCCGCATACTTAGAAATATCGATGGCCTCTTTTACAGATGCTATAACTCCTAGACCTTCATCTCTTAGGTGAGAGGTGTAAATTCCTCCTTTTTTAGATGCTTCTTTAGACAAACTAATAATTTCGTCAATTTCTGAAAAATTTCCTGGTAGGTATTTTAGACCTGTTGAAATTCCAAACGCACCTTCATCCATAGCTAAAGAGATTTGTGATTTCATAATGCTCATTTCATCTTTTGTTGGAGCTCTATTTTCTAGAGACATTACATTTTTTCTAACAGTATTGTGTCCAATCAAATACCCAACATTCATTCCTACGCCTATTTGATCTAAAGTGTCTAAAAATTTTCCAAATGGCCAGGGACTAGATCCATCAGGACCTCCAAGACTCGTTGTAACTCCTTGCCTCAAGTGACTTTCACAATTTGATAACTTTAAAATAGGATCTAAATGTGCATGAACATCGATAAATCCCGGAGAAACTACTAGTCCTTTGGCATTGATTATTTGTTTGGCATTAGAACCATCTAAGCTCCCTATTTTAATAATCTCAGAATCAATTATACCAATATCTGTAATAATTGACTCAGACCCAGAACCATCATATACCTCTCCTTGAGAGATAATAATATCATAATTAATATTTGAATCACAACTGAAAATAAATAAGGCAAGAGTTGATAAACTGAATGTAATTGTAGATTTAATCATATTTAAAAATACAAAACTTATTTTAAGGTTTAATAAAATAAGTTCTAAATCAATAATACAATAGTAAAATGTGAATTATTACTTTATTATGTATTAAAATATGGCTTTTTAGTTTTTATAGATATTACAAAGTGTTGATTATAATTACTACCTTCATGCCCATAATATAATTAATTATACATGTTTAAAAAATCAGATTATTTGTTATTAGGAGCTGCTTTTTTTAGTTTCTGCTTCTCCGTAGGGTTATGGTTTACTGGACTCAAAGATGAGGGTATGTACGTAGGTATTTGGGTTCCATCAATTCTTGCTGCTGGAGGATACTTCAAACAAGTTTTAAATCAAAAATAGATATGGGAGTTGCTGTCATTTTTTTTATCGGGTTTTTAGTTTTTGGTGCTGTTATTTCTTCCTTTATAATGGCATTTTCCGAAAATAAACCAAGAAGAGATTATACTGAAAAAACAGATTCAGTAGACTATGATGGTGGTGGAAATTGGGGGAGAATTCCTCCCAGTAAAGAAAAAAAATAAATCAAAATTTTAATTAATTAAATCTAATATATGAGTACTTCATCTATTAATGAAATACCTGAAGAATTTAGAATAAGCCCCATTAATTGTGACAGTTACCTTGTAAATGGACAACTAAAAAAGTGGAAGGGAAACACTACAGAAGTCTTTTCTTCAATTCGAACTCCAAATAAAGAAGGAGCTCTTAAACCGACTTTACTTGGTTCAATCCCAGATATGGAAACAGAAAGTGCTCTTGAAGCATTAAAAGCTGCGGAAAATGCATACGGAAAAGGTAAAGGCTTATGGCCAACAATGAAGGTGTCCGAAAGATTAAAGTGCATGGAGGTTTTTGTAAAGAAAATGAAAGAGCATCGGGGTATTGTAGTAAAACTTTTGATGTGGGAGATATGTAAAAATAAGAGTGATTCTTACAAAGAATTTGATAGGACTATTGATTATATTAATGATACTATTGAGGCTTACAAAAACTTAGATCGTAAAAGTGCACGTTTTGACAAAGAGGGAGGGGTTTACGCACATATTAGAAGGGGTCCACTAGGAGTTATTCTCTGTTTAGGACCCTATAATTACCCTCTTAATGAAACTTTTTGCTTATTAATTCCAGCAATTATAATGGGGAATACTGCAATATTTAAGCCTGCTAAACATGGGGTTCTCTTGATTTATCCACTTTTACAGGCATTTCAAGAAAGTTTTCCTCCTGGTGTTGTTAATATTCTATTTGGAAGAGGAAGAAAAATTGCTTCTCCAATAATGAAAACTGGGGCTATTGATGTTCTTGCTTTAATTGGTCACAGTAATTCAGCAGTAGCTCTTCAAGACGAACATCCTAAAAAAAATAAATTAAGACTGGTTTTAGGTCTTGAAGCAAAAAATCCAGGAATTATTCTTCCTGATGCTGATCTTGAGCATACTATTAAGGAGTGTATTTCTGGAACACTTTCATATAACGGTCAAAGATGTACAGCGTTGAAAGTTCTGTATGTGCATGAATCAATTATTGATGAATTTAATAGAAAGTTTTCTGAAGAAGTTGATAAACTTAAGTTTGGCATGCCATGGGAGAAAGATGCTTTTTTAACTCCACTTCCTGAACCAAATAAACCTAAATATATAAAAGATTTAATTG
>Ga0308016_10001640_pt1 | contig 11076 bp, 14 predicted proteins | sample Neamet233_FD_203129 | JGI IMG/M metagenome (GOLD analysis project Ga0308016, IMG submission 203129) | Marine microbial communities from water near the shore, Antarctic Ocean - #233 | ecosystem: Environmental > Aquatic > Marine > Unclassified | place: Southern Ocean | collected 2014-07-28
GGTAAGAAAGGATTAGCACGTTTACGTAAACGTAAAACAACAGGCTGGTTTAAACGTACACAGTTAGAGAACCATAATGCCTATCACTTTGGTAGGTTAATCATCTACCTCCGAACCCGCTATGCACTACGTAAATTTGGTCACATTGCAGGATGAAGTGGAATGTAATAGAGTTAGACGTAGATGAATTAGAGGAGTGTCTCATTATGAGATGCTCCACCTTTGAGGGTGCTGATCACATATGTAATATATTACTTGAACACTTTCCTTCTGCACAGTTTGCTCTTACACAAGAGATACCTACTGTACATATGAAAGATTACTACCCAGAAAGATTTAAAGAAATAAAAACTGTTCTGTTTAGTAAGGAAATAAATCCTAAACCAAACCTAATAGTTATAGACGGAGGTAAGAAATGAATGTACTATACAAAGATAACATCTAATAGTCATGATGTATTAGCAACTAATAAAACTGATATGCTATGTAGCGCAGTTAACTTTGCTAATAAAAAAACTAACACAGGAGATAATGTGGACATATATGAAGCAGTAGAACGTCCAGAGATACGCTCAATAATTTTGATACAACGTGTCATGTCTTGGACAGACGATGGTTGGTCAGAAGAATAAAAATATCGGGGTTCTTTACTATGTGTATGGAACCCCTCAAATTTGGAGTTAAAATGTACCGCTACACTGACAAAATAAAGTTAAAGAAAAGTACTTCTTGGCGTTTTGTACCACCACAAGATGCCCTTGATGCTGGTGTTGTGACAAGGCAGACGTTCAAGGATGGTAGGACTGCACGTTATGAGATACCCAGACTAATTAAATTGATTGAGTCATTTAGAAATGGTGACATTGCAGCGGGTAACATTGGGCCTAAGAGTACCTTACTACAGATATATAAATACTATGTAACAACAAATCATTTTAAAGACTTAAAGATTATATCACAGAATAATTATAATAGTACTATGTTATCTATTACTAATACTTATATACATAATAAATGTTTTGGTGGTATTAAAATAAAAGACCTAACATCTATTCAATGCAGTGAAGCATATCAAAAATGGGTTAGTGATGTCAGTGTATCTAAAGCTAATCAGTGTTCACGAATACTCTCACTACTAATAAACTATTGTATCAGTATTAATATTATTAAACACAATCCTATCTCTACCATAAAGAAATCAAATCATGTACCTCAGTCTGTCGTATGGTTACCTAGCCAAGTAGAAAAGTTTTTGGACTCAGCCTTCTCTAAGTTTGAGTGGCGTAACATAGGTCTGATAGCATTGATGTGTTATGATTGGGGTCAAAGGCCAAATGATATACGACTACTTACATGGTCAGACTTATACCTTGATGATGCAAAGATAAAAATAACACAAAGTAAACGTGGTGCAACAGTTGAGTTACCTATATCAACACATACATTAAATATGTTACGTCAGCAGAAGGTTGATTGGGGGTTTCAACAGTATGTAGTACCCCATAAGAGGCCAGCAGACGGTGCATACAGGCCGCTAACTAGAGTTCAGATACCCCTACTAGCTAACGAAGTAAAAAGTAATGCTGATCTACCCTTTGAATTAAAGATAGGTGGACTAAGGAAGAGTGTTATAGTTGAGATGATTGATGCAGGGGTAGATCACCTACAGATTATGTCTGTTACTGGTCATCAAAACATATCTTCATTAGGTCCATACCAAAAACATACGTTCTCTTCTGCTAAATCAGCACTAGACAGGAGAAATAATAGTGGGTAGAGTGATACGAGAGTTTACAAATGACGAAAAGAAACGTGCATTAAAACGTGCAGAAATAAATAACAATGATCGGAGACAGCAAATGATTAAAGCAACATACATAGATCATATGGGTACTGACCTATCAGTGGTGAACGCAGCACGAGTTAGCTTTAATAAGACAAGCATCTGGGAGCTTACTGATTGGCGTGACAGTGATGACTACGCTAGAAAAGAAGTACTAAGCGAGGCTGACACCAAGCTAATCAACTACCTAGCCAAGCATAAACATACCTCACCCTTTGGTCATTGCTTCGTATCCTTTCACATCAAAGCGCCTGTGTTTGTAGCACGACAGCTAGTCAAGCATAAGTTTCTACGTTGGAATGAAATCAGCCGTAGATATGTGAGCGATACCCCAGAGTTTTATCGCCCAGAGATATGGCGTGGTAAAGCACAGGATAAGAAGCAAGGCAGTGGCCCAGCGTTAGAGGATCAAGATGTACACATTGGTACAACACAACGTATAGTTGCTATGTTGTATGAGAGCCTGTTAAAGAAGGGAGTATGTGAGGAACAAGCACGAATGGTGTTGCCACAAAACACCATGACTGAATGGTACTGGTCTGGATCACTTGACGCCTTTGCAGATATGTGTAATCTTAGGACAAAGAGTGATACACAATGGGAGACACGGGACATAGCGTTTCAAATAGATGTAGAAATGCAGAAGCTATACCCTATATCGTGGTTAGCTTTAACGAAAGGAATACAATAGATGGCAAATGATACACCACACTCACCCTGCCCCTATGAAGAATGTGCATCATCAGATGCATTCAATTGGAACGATGGTGGCTATGGGTTTTGTCACTCATGCCATCAATCATACCCAACAAAAAATATGCCAGCTACTTTTGGCTGGGCTAAAGAGGAGTACCCATTGAAAGATAATAGACAACCACAAGTTATACCTGTTGAGGGTGTCAAGTATACTGGCATCAGAAGCATAGACCCTGATGTATGTAAGCTGTATGGTATTCAGATACAGACAGGCCCAAATGGTGAGGACGTAAGGTATGCATTCAAGTATCCTCATACAACTAAGTACCGTATGTGTAATGATAAGTCTAAGTCATGGGTAAAAGATCGTGGCCTTGGTATGAACCATTTGTTTGGCCCAGAGTTTAATGCTGGTACTGGTAAGCGTATCTATATAACTGAGGGTGAGTTTGATGCGGCTAGTTTGTATCAGATACTAGGCAAGACATTCCCTGTTAAGTCTTTGCCATCATCATCCATTGGCGAGAAGTTTATTAAGAACAATATGAAGTACCTGTCTTCCTTTAGAGAGGTTGTGTATGCTGGTGAGCTTGATGATCCGGGCCGTAGGGCTGCTAACAAATTGTATCAGGCATTCCCTGAGAAGTTTTACTTTGTACCTATGACAGAGTTCAAGGATGCCAATGAGTTTCTTGAGAAGGGTAAGGCTACCAGCCTAATGTGGGCAGCTAAGTCACCTCAACGGTACTCACCTGAGAACTTCTTCTGTTCTGCTGATGACTTCTCTCATGCACTACGCAATGAAAGTCCTTATGAATATGTATCAACAGGTCACGCAGGTCTTGACGAGAAGATCAGAGGCATGGTCAAGGGTGGGCTGACCTTTATCAAAGCACCCCGTGGTACAGGTAAGACAGAGGTGATACGATACTTTGAGACAGGCTTACTTAAAGACCCTGAGATAAAGATAGCATTGCTGCACATGGAAGAGATGAAGTCTACAACACTACGTGCTATGGCAACCTATCAACTAGGCTGTAACGTCAGGACAAAAGAAGATGCAGACAATAACAATGTAACACTTGATCAAGTAGAGGAGGCAGCAAAGGCAGCAGCAGATGCTAACAACAACAGGACAATCATCTTTGAGATGATGTCACACGATGACCCCTTGAAGCTGCTAGATTATACTAGGTTGGCAGTGTCAGCTTACGGTGCTGACTATGTGTTTGTTGATCACGTTCAACGTCTAGCCTACCTATCTAACTCTGGCGTTGATGGTGCTACTAGTACTCTTACTACATTAGGATCACGTATGGCTCAACTTGCCAAAGAGTTAAACATTGGGGTCATCTTTATCTCACAGGTTAATGATGATGGTAGAACTAAGTATGCTGCATCCCTTGAAGAAGAGGCAATCATCTGTATTAAGATAGAACGTAATGCAGAAAGCGAAGATGAAGTAGAACAGAACACCACCAACTTTATCGTAGATAAGAACAGACCATTCGCTAAGTTAGGTAACGCTGGTTCGGTCTACTATGATCCAGTTACTACCATACTTAGGGAGGACATGCTCTCAGAGGAGTACAAAGCGGCATGATATTGTTTGATGTAGAAGCAGATGGCCTATTCAAACAGGCTACTAAGATACACTGCCTATCCTACACCAGTGACGGTAAGGAAATAAAAAGCCTTACCGACTACAACGATATGCGAAATCTTTTACTCAAAGAGAATGTATTGATAGGCCACAACATAACACGTTATGATATACCTTTATTAAATAAGTTATTAGGTATTAAAATTAAAGCAAAACTTTATGACACACTTGCTATGTCATGGGTTATCAATACTAATAGACCTAAACATGGGCTGGAGTCTTTTGGAGAAGACTTCGGCATACCTAAACCTGTGGTAACTGATTGGGTATCAGGGGATGTTCAAGTATACATCCATCGTTGTGAAGAAGATGTTAAAATAAACTGGAGGCTTTGGTCTAACTTGATCCAGAGATTTATGATGGTGTATAAAGATAAAGAAAACTTAGATAAGTATTTTAGATACCTATCATTTAAAATGAGGTGTGCATTCACCGCTGAATTTTTTGGTTGGAAGCTTGATAAAGAACTTGCACAAGATTGTGTAAACAAACTTGAGTTACAACAGAAAGAAAAGATTGATGAGTTAAAGACAGTGATGCCAATGCGTACCTTGTTTAGGAAGAAGAGGAAGCCAAGCGTAATGTATAAAAATAATGGTACATTATCTAAGCGAGGCATAGAGTGGAAAGAATTACTGCAAGAGAATATGCATCCCTCTGACTATATCGGCGAAATAGAAATCATAAAGGGTGTTGAAGAACCTAACCCTAAGTCAAGCGATCAGGTAAAGTCTTGGTTGTTCTCACTTAATTGGAAGCCTTGTACATACAAGTACGATAAAGACAAGGATGGTAAAGATAAAAAGATACCACAGGTACGTAAGAATGGTGACCTAACTGAGTCAGTTAAGCTGCTTATAGGTAACAATCCACATGTAAAAGTTCTTGATGGCTTGACTGTTATACAGCATAGGCTAGGTATCTTTAAAGGTTTCTTAGAGTGTGAGGTTAATGGTTATGTTGAGGCAGGTATTGAAGGTCTTACTAATACACTTAGGTTTAAACATAGAAAACCTTTGTGTAACCTTCCGGGAATTGATAAACCTTGGGGTAAAGAAGTACGAGGGTGCTTAGTATCACCAGATAAAAATTCTGTTTTATGCGGTGCTGATATGACATCACTTGAGGACACAACTAAGAGGCACTACATGCAACCCTATGACCCTAAGTATGTACAAGATATGTCACAAGAGGGATTTGATCCACACCTTGACCTTGCTAGACATGCTGGTGCTGTTACTCAGGATCAGATCAACAAGCATAACTCAGGAGAAGTTTCTCTCAAGTCTTTGCGTAAAAATTATAAGGTAGTAAATTACTCTGCTACCTACGGTGTTGGTGCAGCTAAGTTATCTAGGGAGACAGGCATGACAGTACCAGAAGCGAAGAGACTTCTTGATGCATATTGGGAAAGGAATTGGTCTGTCGCACAGTTTGCAAGCGACAACCTAAAGAGAGTTAAAACAATAGCGGGACAGATGTGGGTACAAAATCCTGTCAGTAAGTTCTGGCACACTCTTAGGTATGAGAAGGATGTATTCTCTACCCTCAATCAATCAACTGGTGCTTATTGTTTTGATAAGTGGATGGCTTACTACCTACAGGATAGCCCCAATATCATTGGTCAGTTCCACGATGAATCAATTAATGTCGTTAAGAAAGGACAAGAAGAAGAACACAAGACACTACTTGTATCAGCAATAGGTAAACTAAATAAGGAGTTGAAGCTCAATGTAGAATTAGGTATTGATGTGCAGTTCGGAAATAAATATTCTGAGATACACTAATAAGGTCTTGCATGTGCTTTTTATTACATGCTACACTTAACATCTTAACATTATAGGAGTTGTCTAACATGGCAAAAATTACAGTAACAGGTTTAGCACAATGGGCTAAAGTATTTGAAGAGAACCGTGACCTCTTGGGTTATCAAGGGCAGTGGGCAGAGACAGACGGACGATGCTCAATTGAAATGGTTGTTGATGAGGATAATGCCAAACGCATTACTGCTTCAGGTTGTATGAGTAAAGGTAAGCCAGACCCAGAAGGTCGGGGTAATATCTTTAAGTTTAATCGTAAGTTCTCTACCCCAAATGATTGGGATGGTGATGCACCTGTAGTCTATAAGGCAGACGGTACTAAGTGGAACTATGAGGCTGATGGTACTATCGGCAATGGTTCAGAGGTTCTTATAGAATTAGATGTCTATAAGAATAAAGGTTATGCCACATACACTACTCGACTAGAGCGTGTGAAGATCATCAACCTTGTTGAGTACAGTGCTGGTGCTGGAGGAGCTAACGATCCATTCACTGCTAATGTAGCATCCTCTGATGCACCTGTGGTTGCTGCTCAGTCTCTTGGTACAGCGGTAGACACTTACGATGACATCCCTTTCTAGTGTAAGGCTTAGTGGTGTAGATATTGTATTTTATCTACACCAAAATTTTATTTAGGAGTTGCAATGAAAAAAATAGCAAACATTTCTAATAAAGAATATCATTCAATGGATGGTATATCTTCTAGTGCTGTTAAGACAGTCTATAAAAAGTCTTTAGCTCACTGGAAAGGGCAGAAGATTGTTCAGTCAGCAGCATTTGCAATGGGTAATGCTGTTCATGCAAACCTATTAGAAGCAGAAAGAAATCTAGTAGTCAAAGGCCCAAAGACTAAAACCACTGCCTCTTTTAAAACTATGAAAGAAGCTTTGACCGAAGACCAAGTCTTACTGACTGAGGTAGAGTTCAATGTGGCTAGTCGTATAACTCAAGGGGCATTAGATAATCCTGTCTGCGCTAAGATTTTGAATGACCCTGACAGGTTAAACGAGATTAGTATTTTTGCAGAAGACCCTATATCAAAACTTATGCTTAAAACAAGACCTGACTTAATGCTTGAGTCTAAAAAAACTGTGTATGATGTAAAGACTACACAAGATGCTAGCCCAAAAGGTTTCTTAAATGAGTGTGTAAAGTACGGTTACTTTTTGCAAGGTGCGCATTACGTTTATACTTGTCAGCTTGCAGGGTATGATGTGAATGAATTTGCATTTATTGCTTGTGAGAAAGCAAACCCTTACCTTTCCCATTTGCATTTGATGGGTCCAGAAGTTATGGCTTGGGCTACTACAGAGCTACACAAAACTCTAGCTGTTATTGCAGAAGCAGAAAAGTATTGGCGATATGATACAGGTTGGGGTGATTATACTGTGATGCAAAAGCCTTCATGGATATAAACAAACACGACTAAAGCAAAAAGGTAGAGGAGTTAATAGATTGAGTAAGCAAGGTAAACAAAAGGGAAGGTTGGGGCAACAAGAGATTAGGGACTGTCTACTAGAGACTTTCCCTGAGCTTGAGCCTGATGATGTTAAGTCTACAATTATGGGAGACACTGGTGCTGATGTACAGTTATCACCTAAAGCACAAAAGATTATACCCATATCTATAGAAGTTAAACGTAGGAAGTCAGGATTAAAAACAGTCTACGGTTGGATGGATCAAGCTACTAACCACAGCAAAGGCCCACCAGTTGTCTTCTATAGATCAGACAGACAACCTTGGTTGGTTGTAGTAAACTTGCAGCATTACTTATCTCTATTGAGAGGATACAAAACTGATGACCTACCACTCAGACCTAAGAAAACCCAACCATAAGATATGGAGTGTCATAGAGGGGCCAATACATTCTAATGACATAGATGAAGACGAAGATGATATGTACATAAACCTATGTAAGGTAGAGATAGATGGTAAGATACAACACATTGAATACTACTTTAAAACTAGGGACGATGCATATGAGATGGTCAAATACTTTCTAACAAGTATTGATCCAATTGAAATTGAGCATGATGATGATTGACATTGCGTTCTTTATGAGTATAACTGGGGACTTTAACTTTGGAGTATGAGCTTAACTTGAGAATAAAGGTAGATAAAAATGCCAACTTCTTAGAGGTAGATATAAATGATCACTCTGAGATACTACAGGAACTAACACTTAACGCTATGTATGACATAGATGATATAACAATTGATCAATGTGAGGTGATTAAACATGACTAAAGTTACAATTGATGAGGCAGAGTATGATACTGATACCTTTGATGAAGAGCAGAATAATTTACTGCATCAGCTACAAAACAATCAAAACGTTTCGGCTCAAGTACAGTACCAACTACATGCCTTACAGGTATTAAAAGATTTGCTGTCAAGAAAACTAAGGAATTTGCTAGATGCTAACGGATGAAAACATAGAAACCTATGACGGATATACAGATTTTGTAGAGGGTAAAATTATTACTGACCCTTCAGACCGCCTAATGGAAAACATCCTTGGTCTTTGTGAAGAAGCAGGGGAGCTTGCGGGTAAGATAAAAAGGATGTACAGAGACAAAGAATTTAATAGAGAGGATATACTTAATGAGTGTGGTGATGTATACTTCTATAATACTTCTATTGCCAGTTACTTTGGCAGCAGTTTAACACAGGTAATTAATATTAATATGAATAAATTAAATGATCGTGAAGCACGTGGTGTTCTTAAAGGAAGTGGAGACAAGCGATGAAAGATAACTATCTACCTACTGACTATCAAACTTTTATTGCAACGAGTCGCTATGCTCGTTGGCTAGAAGATAAGGGACGCAGAGAAACATGGGGTGAAACTGTTGAACGTTATATGGATAACATCATCAAGCCTATACTAAAAGATGCAACCAAAGATATCAACTTAATACGTGATAGCATACTTGGACTTCAAGTTATGCCTTCTATGCGATCAATGATGACAGCTGGTAAAGCTGCACAGCGTGATAACACTTGTATGTATAACTGTAGTTACCTACCTGTTGATGACATGAAATCATTTGATGAAGCTATGTTCGTCTTGTTGTGTGGTACTGGTGTTGGCTTCAGTGTTGAGCGCCAGTTCATCAGTAAGCTTCCAGATGTGCCAAAGCTCTTTGAGAGCGAGACTACTGTAGTCATCAGGGATAGTAAGGAAGGTTGGGCTAAGGGTCTTCGTCAAGTGTTGGCACTCCTGTGGGCTGGTGAAATCCCTAAGTGGGATACAAGTAAGGTTCGTCCTTCTGGTGCAAGACTAAAGACATTTGGAGGTAGAGCTAGTGGCCCTGCACCTTTAATTGATTTGTTTAACTTCGCTGTTACTACATTCAAACAAGCACAACCTCAGTCTGATGGTGGTAAAGGCCGTAAGCTATCTAGTATTGAGTGTCACGATCTTATGTGTAAGATTGGTGAGGTGGTAGTAGTTGGTGGTGTTCGCCGTAGTGCTATGATCTCATTGAGTAATCTATCAGATGATCGTATGCGTCATGCTAAGTCAGGTGCATGGTGGGAGAATGCAGTACATCGTGCATTAGCAAACAACTCTGTGTCGTACACTGAGAAGCCTGACAGTATGGCATTCATGCGTGAGTGGACATCCTTAATGGAGAGTGGCAGTGGTGAACGAGGTATCTTTAATCGTCAAGCCAGTATAAAACAAGCAGGTAAGAATGGTAGGCGTGATACTAATTATGAGTTCGGAACAAATCCATGTTCGGAGATAATTTTGCGACCAAACGAATTTTGTAATTTATCCGAGGTAGTTATACGATCAACTGATAACCTAAAAGACATTGAGGAAAAAGTTCGTATCGCTACCATCTTGGGTACTGTACAAAGTACTTACACTAACTTCCCTTACCTACGTAAGATTTGGCAGACAAACACAGAAGCAGAACGTTTGCTAGGTGTATCTCTTACAGGTATCATGGATAATCCATTGATGACCTTGAGCAACAAGGGACTATCACAAACATTGGAGCATCTAAAACATGTTGCAGTTACTACTAACGCTGAGTGGGCTGAACGCCTTGGCATCCCTGTGTCTGCTGCTATCAGCTGTGTTAAACCTTCAGGCACGGTATCACAATTGGTTAATTCAAGTTCAGGCATACATGCTCGTCACTCACCCTATTACATTCGTACTGTTCGTGGTGATAATAAAGACCCACTAACACAGTTTATGAAGGATCAGGGTATACCTAGTCAGCCTGATGTAACTAAGCCAGACTCAACCACAGTGTTTAGCTTCCCTATGAAGTCACCTAATGGTGCAATACACACTGCTGACATGTCTGCTATTAAACAGCTAGAGATGTGGTTAGCTTATCAACGATCATGGTGTGAGCATAAGCCATCAGTAACTATCAATGTTAAAAACTGTGAGTGGATTGAAGTAGGTGCGTTTGTTTACAAACACTTTGATGAGATGTCTGGTGTATCTTTCTTACCATTCAATGAGCATACATATCAGCAAGCACCTTATCAGGATTGTTCTAAGACAGACTATAAGACTTTACTATCCTGTATGCCTAAATCAATTAAGTGGGAAATGCTTTCAGAGTATGAGGCGGAAGACAATACCTCTGGTATGCAGACACTAGCATGTAGCGGTGATGTCTGTGAGTTAGTGGATATCGTCTGATGCAATTAGAAATGTTTGAAAATATAAAGGTTCATTTTGAGGGGGGTCTTGAGTGTAATAACTGTGGCGTCACGCAACCAGTAGAAAACTTTCAACATATGCTATCAGGAGAAATCAAAAGAAAGTGTAGAACTTGTGCGAGAAACCAATCAAGTCTGATCAAACACTTGAAGACTATACATACCTACCCAGATGATGATTACGTATGCCCTATATGTACTAGGAATATGGAAGAGATATCTAGGAAGGGACAAAAGAGACTTCAGAATTGGGTGCTTGATCACTGTCACGATACCGAAACCTACAGAGGTTGGGTCTGTCATCACTGCAACGTGGGTCTGGGAGCTTTCTCAGACTCATCTAACAGAGTAAACAATGC
>Ga0308016_10001645_pt1 | contig 11058 bp, 11 predicted proteins | sample Neamet233_FD_203129 | JGI IMG/M metagenome (GOLD analysis project Ga0308016, IMG submission 203129) | Marine microbial communities from water near the shore, Antarctic Ocean - #233 | ecosystem: Environmental > Aquatic > Marine > Unclassified | place: Southern Ocean | collected 2014-07-28
TTTCAATTTAACGAATTGTTTTTTTTATTATTAGAATACATCTTTTTAATAAATTTTTATTATATGATTCACCCATTATTCTAATTTTAGGTTCTGTTCCTGATTTTCTGACTAATAATCTTCCTTGATTTTTAATAAGTTTATTTGCAATATTAATAGCTATTTTGGTCTTACTTTGATTTATAATATTTTTATTCTTTACGGTAATATTTTCTAAAATTTGAGGAACTGGTTTAAATACATTAAAAAGCTTACTTGCTTTCTTGCCTTTTCTTAAAGAGAATAATATTTCTAGAGCAACTAACAGGCCATCACCGGTTGTTGCGAATTTACCTAAAATAATGTGTCCTGACTGTTCTCCGCCTAAATTATATTGGTATTTTTTCATTTTTTCTTTAACATAACGGTCACCAACACTAGCTCTAATGAATTTTATTTTTTCAGATTTAAAAAATTGTTCTAAGCCATAATTTGACATGAGTGTTCCAACCACACCTCCTTTTAAAAGTTTCTTTGATTTCCATCTTTTAGCTAACATGGCTAGAATTTGATCACCGTCTATAATTTCACTTTTTTCATCACACAAAATAATTCTGTCGGCATCTCCATCGAGAGCTATACCTAAATGCGCTTTGTGTTTTTTGACCGCTGCTTGAATTTTATTTGTATAAGTTGAGCCACATTTTTCATTAATATTTAAACCGTTAGGTTCTACGCCTATACTAATTACTTTTGCACCTAAAGAAGTTAAAAGCTTTGCTCCTGCTTTGTAACCTGCTCCATTTGCGCAATCAATTACGATCTTCATTTTTTTTAAACTAAAATTTTTAGGAAAATTTCCCTTTAAAATTTTAATATAATCATCATTTGCTGTCTCTAAACGCTTAACACGTCCTAAAATTTTAGGACTTAAAAGATGTTTAGAAGTGTTAGAATCGATTAATTCCTCTATTTTTTTTTCAATTTTGTCAGAAAGCTTAAGTCCATCTGGACCAAATAATTTTAAACCATTATCATAATACGGATTGTGTGACGCTGTAATCATAATGCCCATATTAGCTTTCATTTTTTTAGTTAACATAGCTAGTCCATTTGTAGGCAAAGGACCAAGTGTAAAAACATGCATACCCGCTGACGCAAGGCCAGAAACTAATGCAGGCTCAAGTGCATAGCCTGACAGTCTTGTATCTTTCGCAATAATTGCAATTTGTTTAGTTTTTTTCTGATTAGTGAAATGTGTTCCAGCAGCAAGGCCAAATTTAAAAAATTTTTCACCATTAATAATCCCTTGGTTTACTGTGCCTCTTATTCCATCGGTGCCAAAATATTTTTTTTTCATTTTGTTAAAATTATTTTTTTATAAACTAATATAGCTTGTTTTACTTCTTTAACATTGTGTACTCTAAATATTTGTACACCTTGTTGTAGAGTATATAAAACAGAAGCTAAGGTTCCGCCAATTCTTTCTTTGCTATCGAATTGCCCTGATATTTGATTAATAAATTTTTTTCTAGAAGTTCCTATTAACAGGGGGAATCCTAATGAGTGAAACAATGAAATATTGTGCATAAGAATCAAATTATGTTTCAAATTTTTTCCAAACCCGATTCCAGGATCGATAATAAATTTTTTATATTTATATTTTTTAAAATCAACATTTATTTTTTTTTCAAAAAAATCATAAATATCCAATAATACATTTTTGTAAGTAGGGTTGATTTGCATATTATTAGGTTTTCCTTGCATGTGATGCAAAACTTTCCAGACATCATATTTTTTAATTTTCTCTATAGACTTTGGGTCGTAGTTAAATCCGGATACATCGTTGATTAAATCAGACTTGTGTTTAATTGCTTTCAACATTACATCAGACTTTCTGGTGTCAATAGAAAGAAAAACTTTAGGAAATTTTATTTTGAAGTTACTTATAATATTTTCTAACCTCTTCCATTCTATTCTGTGAGGTATGTCTTTAGAACCTGGCCTAGTTGATTCACCTCCAATATCAATAATATCTGCACCACTAGAGATCATAACTTCTATGTGGCGAAAAGCTTTGTTTGATTTATTATACAAACCTCCGTCAGAAAAACTATCAGGTGTTAGATTTAATATACCCATAATTAAGGGTTCTGAAATATTTGTATATTTGTTTAAATTTTTTCTCTTGGAGGTTATTTTATTTAAATCTATTAAAACAATTTTTTTTATTTGATTAGGTAGTTTTTTAATATTTTTAATATTAATTCGTTTTGTTGATTTGTCTCTTGATAGTATTTCAATATTATCAAAAGCTATATTTTTGTTACCACAAAGCGATAGTGCTAATTTTTTTTTAATAAGTTTTTTCGCGGTAGTGCCGTAGTAAAAATTACACGCTCGTGTGTAATATTTTCTCATGCACTATATTTAATGAACTAGCTTAGGTTTAAGGCCTAAAGAATCTAAAGCTGAAGATTCTTTCTTGTCTTTACCATCTTCAATCTCATTTAATTTTTTAGGTTGGATGTTTTTCAGCATTAAATCTCTGATTTCATCACCTGTTAAGGTCTCGTAAACCAACAAAGCTTTTGCTATTTTATGAAGATCGTCTATTTTTTCTGTTAATACTTTTTTTGCTCTATCATAACCAGCTTCAACAATTTTTTTAACTTCAGAATCAACCTTTTTAGAAGTTTCTTCTGACATGTTTTGAGTTCTGGTAACTGATCGACCTAAGAATACTTCTTCTTCGTTTTCAGCATATGCTAGTGGTCCTAATTCTTTGCTCATTCCATAACGAGTAACCATATTTTTTGCCATTTTTGTCGCCATGTCGATATCAGAAGATGCTCCTGATGTTACTTTGTCGTGACCAAAAATTAATTCTTCTGCTATTCTTCCACCCATAGCAACGGCTATATCTGAATACATTTTTTCTCTAGTTACTGAAAGTTGGTCTCTTTCTGGAAGTCTCATAACCATTCCTAAGGCTCTTCCTCTTGGTATAATAGTTGCTTTGTGAATTGGGTCAGAAACTTTTTCATTTAACGCAACTATTGCATGTCCACCCTCGTGATATGCTGTTAATTTTTTTTCATCTTCACTCATCACCATAGATCTTCTTTCGGCACCCATCATGACTTTATCTTTTGCTTCTTCGACATCTACCATTGTTACTACTCTTTTATTTTTACGAGCGGCTAGCAAAGCAGATTCATTAATAAGGTTAGCTAAGTCAGCTCCAGAAAAACCTGGTGTACCTCTGGCTATTGTTCTAAGTTTTACATCCGGACCTACGGTAATTTTTTTAACATGAACTTTTAATATTGCTTCTCTTCCCAGAATATCTGGGTTTCCAACAACAACTTGTCTATCAAATCTACCTGGTCTTAATAAAGCGGGGTCTAATACGTCAGGTCTGTTCGTTGCAGCAATTAATATAATTCCTTCATTAGTCTCAAAGCCATCCATTTCTACTAATAATTGATTAAGTGTTTGTTCTCTTTCATCATTTCCACCGCCAAGCCCAGCGCCTCTACTTCTACCAACGGCATCGATTTCATCTATGAATATAATACAAGGAGAGTGTTTTTTTCCTTGTTCGAACATATCTCGAACTCTAGAAGCTCCTACTCCTACAAACATTTCTACAAAGTCAGAACCAGATATAGAAAAGAACGGAACATTAGCTTCACCTGCAATTGCTTTTGCTAATAATGTTTTGCCAGTTCCTGGGGGGCCGATTAGTAAAGCTCCTTTTGGAATTTTTCCACCAAGTCTACTAAACTTTTTAGGATCTCTTAAAAATTCTACTATTTCTTCGACTTCCTCCTTAGCCTCCTCAACACCTGCTACATCATTAAATGTAACTTTACCTTGCGCTTCTGTTAAAAGTTTTGCTTTTGATTTGCCAAACCCCATAGCTCCACCTTTTCCTCCTTGCATCTGGCGCATAAAGAAAACCCACACGCCTATAAGAAGTAGCATTGGAAACCAAGATAACAATACGCCTAAAAGAGAAGGCATTTTAGCATCAATCGGAGAGGCCACTATGCTTACTCCTTTGTTGGATAATTTTTCTACTAAGTTTGGATAGTTAGGTGAATAAGTCGTAAATGATGATCCATCACTTAACAAACCAGTAATATTATTTCCCTGAATTTCAACTTTTATAACTCTTCCTTCGTCAACTTCAGATAAAAATTTTGAGAAAGGTACTTCGGGTTTTGAAACAGGCATCTTATTTGGGTTTTGAAACATGTTAAATAGTCCAACAGAAAGAAGGACTATAATTCCCCACATGGCTAAGTTTTTTAAATTCATATCTTATTTAAATAGGTATTTTTAATAATTAAACAAGTATAACTAAAAGAGTTATGCATTGTAAATGCGTCAATTTATTAATTTTTATCAAAATTTAGAGTTTTCTACCCTTTTTTAATTCTTCTTTAGAAATTATTAGATTTTTTTTGTTTTTGACAATTATACAACCTCCTAAAGTAGCCTTTACTTTTTTATTTGACTGGAAACTGCTTAATAAATTTAAAACCTTTTTAGCTCTTGGTGGGTAATAATTTTTTGAAATTGTTTTAATACAATTGCTAAAAATTTTTAGCTGTATTTCATTATTTTCTAATAAAAAAAAATTTAAATTAATAATAATTGTTTTGTTTTCTTTGTTTATACATTTTCTTTCTATTCTGTGAATGTAAGAGTTTAATGTGTCTCTAGTAGATGCTAAATTATTAATAGAATTAATAATACGATCATGTTTAATGCCACTTTTTTCAAATCGTTTAATTAAATTTCTAATTTTTGTTCGTAAATATCGCTGGTTAGTATTGCTCGGGTCTTTAAAAATTTTATCAAAATAGTATTTAGCGAGAAAAACGAGGTCTTCTTTTTTTTCATTTAGTAAAGGTCTATAAAGCTTTGTCCTAGTGCTCAAACTGGTTGTTTTACTCATCGAAGATAAACCTTGGATACCACTACCCCTAGATAATCTTATTAAAAAAGTTTCTATCTGATCGTCCCGATGATGGCCAGTCATAATAAATTTGATTTTATATTTCTTGCAAAAATTTAATAATAATTGATAACGAATTTCCCTTGCATGGCTTTGAATGTTCTTTTTTATTTTTTTTTTATTCTTTAAAATTGTTAAATTAATTCCTTTTTTTTTTAGAAGAGTTTTTACATTTTGTGCTTCTTTAGATGAGTTTGCTCTGATGCCATGATCAACCAAGGCAAAAAAAACTTTTCTTTTTTTTTCTATTGAATATGCTTGGCTTAATGCACTTAAAGCTAAACTGTCTGGGCCACCAGAAACTGCAACAAGAAAAGTATTCTTTTTTAAAGATGTATCTATTTGAGATTTAAAATTGGAATAAATGAGTGATGTTTTGTTGTTTGAGTTTAAATCTTTAAGATTTAGAACACTTGAATCTTTTCTTCTCATACTGCGCTTTTTGTAACACAGACTGTGATGCTTTAGGATATTCTTTTTTAATTCCTTTAATCATTTTGCATCCTTGATCTTTTTCACCTAACTGAACCATTGTAGTTCCTAATTTTAAAAGATTTTCTGGAGCTTTTTGACTCTTCGGATAATTTTGATACCCATCTAAATATGCAGTAGCTGCGTCTGAGTAAAGCTGTCTAATTCTAAATGTTTCACCGTACCAGTATTGTGCGCTTCCAGCTAGCTTGTGAGTTTTATTTTTATCAATAAACTCTCTAAGTGCTACTTCTGCTGTTTCATAGTCTCCAACTTTCATAAAGCTTAAAGCAAAATCATATTGTTGTTCGGGTGATTTGTCTGGCAATAAAGATGTTTCCGGTTTTCTTTCTTCAGTAAAAACAGAAGCTTGAGCTTGCACTGATTGTGTAGCTTGTCTTGTTTCTTTTGGATCTAAATCATAGCCTGGTGCTGCGCCTAAATCTTGTGGCTTATCAGTGCCTGGTAATCTAACTTGCTCTTTTTTCTTTTTTATTCTGTTTTTCTTTTTAGCTTTATTAAATTTGGTTGAGTTGGTAGTCTTATCCGTCTCTAAATCTGAAAAACGAAGTTGTGAGTCTGATTGAATTTTTGTGACTCTATTAGATAGTTTGTCTAATTTAAAATTAACTTCTTCAAAACGATTAGTTAACAAACGAAATTGTTCCTCTATTTCATTTAATTTTAATAGGTGTCTAGTCAAAATTTCTTCATTTAATCCGTTAGAAGAAATGGATTTTGAAGAAGTGGTTATGTCAGAAACTTTATATACTGCTTTTTCTAAAGTTTTTAAATCTTGGGCAATAATTTGTAACTGATCTGTAATGGCATTAATTTTTTCATCTTCGGCCATTGCAAAATTTGATAATGAAAATAATAAAATAAACAAAATACAAATTTTTTGTAAAATAATATTATAGAAATTCATTATTAATATTTTTTTAAGCGTACAACATGGCAAAAAAAAGACCCCAGGACTTTTAAGTCATGGGGTCTGGTATTTTTTAAAATTTTAATTATTTTGTTTTAACTGTTACGGATCGTCTGTTTTGAGACCAAGCTAAGGGTGTTGAAGCTGAGTTTACAGGCTTCTCTTTACCGTAGCTAATTACTGAAATTCTTTTTCCAGAAATTCCATAAGTTAATAAATAATCTCTAGCAGCATTCGCTCTTTTTTCTGCAAGCGCTAAGTTATATTCTCTAGTTCCTCTTTCGTCACCATGACCTTCAAGAACAACGTTAAGTTTTTTATTTTTTCTCATCCAGCTTGCTTGCTTTCTTAAAGTGTCTCTACTAGCTGTTGTTAATGCAGATTTGTTTGTTGCAAAGAATACTCGATCTTTAACTCCAGTAGCTAAATATTCAACAGTTGCTGAACCTGAATACACATCTGACGTTCCTCCGGATTTTTTAGAACCTGAAGCACATGCGCTTAGAGCTAGAGTAGATATTAATATTATTAGTAAGTTTGTAATTTTTTTATTAAATTTCATTTTTTCCTTTAGGTTATGAGTTATCTAATTTATCTCAAATTTTATCTATTAGTTCAAGTGTTTATTACATTAAAAGCTCCTTAAACTGCCCAAAGTGTGGCATTAATTAGAAAGCAAAGATGACCATGAGGGGTCAGATGCGTCTGTATCTGTTTTTAATTCTCTCTCATTATATCCTGTAATATCGATAGACCATAGTTTAGCCGAGAATCCTTCTCCGTTTTTTCCAGATTTAGTTTCTCTATAAAAGACCAATAGTCTGCCGTTTGGAGACCAAGAAGGAGCCTCCTGATAAAAATTCTCTGTAAGTAATCTTTCTCCGCTTCCATCTGTTCGCATAACTCCAATATAAAACTTCCCTCCTTTAACTTTAGTAAAAGCAATGAGGTCACCTCGCGGTGACCAAACTGGGGTCCCGTAAAGGCCGTCACCAAAACTTATTCTTTTAACATCAGTACCATCACTTTTCATAGTATAGATTTGCTGACGACCACTTCTGTCAGAGTTAAAACAAATATATTTTCCATCGGGAGAATATGAAGGTGATGTGTCAATTGAAGAATCTTCAGTAAGTTTTTCAACCAATCTTGATTCTAAATTCATTGTATAAATATCTGAATTACCATTTTCAGCAAAACTCATTATTATTTTTTTTCCATCAGGTGAAAATCTTGGAGCAAAAGTCATGCCAGGAAAATTTCCAACAACTTCCTGTATTCCGGTTTCTATATCCAGTAAATAAACTCTAGGCAGGTTCCTGAAATAAGAAAGATACGTCACTAACTGGTTCGTCGGACTAAATCGCGGCGTTAGAACCAGCTCATTACCCAAAGTTAAATACTTTGTGTTTTCACCATCTTGATCCATTATAGCTAGTTTTTTAACTCTCTGAGTTTTAAGTCCAGTCTCGCTAACATAAATTATTCTTGTATCAAAATAACCTGTCTCTCCTGTTAGCCTTTCATAAATTTTATCTGAGATAATGTGTGCTACTCTTCTCCAGTTAGATGGAGTTGTTGTAAAAGCAAGAGCAACCATTTCTTTATTGGCTGCCACGTCCCAAAGTCTAAACTCTATTTTAAGTTTATCGTCTTTAATTAGCAATTTTCCTGTCACTAAAGCTTGAGCTGTTATCAATCTCCAGTCTTCAAACCTGGGTTTTAAATGTGCTATGTCAGGTTTTTGAACAAATGCATCTTTATTTAACGGATTAAATAACCCAGTAGATATAAAATTTTTTTCTACAACTGAAGAAATCGAGTCACCCAGATTTTTTATTTTATTATCCTGATAGTTGTCAGATTGAGGATCAACATGTAACGGAGAGACAGCTATTGGTAAAGGATCTAAATTTCCTCTAGTAATATCAACTTCAACTAAACTATGAGCGATATTAATTTTAAATAATAATATTGTTAAAATGTAAAATATTTTTTTCATTAATTGGTTAGCCCTTTAACATTTCTGTTGGATTAAAATTTAATTGAATAGTTTTCCATTTTTCATAACCTGCTTGAGGTACTCTAAGAGGCTGACAAATTCTAACTGCTCTCAATGCACTCTCTGCTAAAATTTTATAAAATTTTTGTCCTGGTTTATTCATTCTTTCGTGATCTAAGACCTCAGATTTATTTATAGTTCCGTCTTGTTTAAGTTCTAATTTAATTCTCACTAAAAGATCATCATCATAAGGTAACCCCAATGGAACTGTCCAGCATCCAAATATTTGAGCTCTCAAAGCGTCTTCTTCAGAAAGCGAAAGACCTGATGCAAAAGAATTTTTAACACTACTTTGAGTAAGTTTATTATCTTTTTTTTCAATCTTTGCACTCTCTTCTTTAGCTTTATCAATTAAAGCAGCTATTTGATTGGTATCAATAACTTCCTTTTTTTCAAATTCTGACGCTTGTCTTATCTCTGGTTTGACTTCCTTTGGGTTTTGTTTTTTTTCAATGAGTTCTTTCTTTTCGTCTTGTTCTTTAGGTAAGGGGATCCTATCTGGTTTTTCTTTGGCTTTAGCAGATGGTGGTGCTTGTTCAGAAACTACTCTTTTTTCTTCCTCTTTTACCTTCTCAAGAACTTTTCTTGCATTTGGCGCGAATGGAATATTTGTTTTGTCAGAAATTTTAATAAGTTCGACGGAAAGAATTGGTGGCAAATCTACTGGTTCTCTAATCATAAAAGGTAAGCTTAATATGGTCAGCAAAACCATGACAGCGTGAAAGGATAAAGAATAAATTAAACTTCGTGTCATTTTTCATCTAGCTTTTATATGGCTCGGAAATAAGTGCTACTTTTGAAAATCCAGCGCCTGATAAAGTTCCCATAATTTCTAAAACTCTACCATAATTTACATTTTTATCTCCACGTACATAAATTCTTGTATCAGTTCTATTTTTGGCAATTGCTAATAATTTTGGGATAATTTTTTCTGAAGAAACTTGGCTTTCTTGTATAAAAATCTCTCCTTTGGAATTAATTGTTACCGTTAAAGGTTCTTGGTCGTCAGGTAGAGAGTCTGCTGCTGATTCTGGTAGATCAACTTGAACGCCGACTGTTAGTAAAGGTGCTGTAACCATAAAAATAATTAATAAAACTAACATCACATCAACAAATGGAGTAACGTTAATTTCGCTCATTGGTTCATTCCTAGAGCGATTAAGTTTAAAAGACATGATTTATATTATAGATAAAAATCTTTTGGAAAAGTTTTCAATTCTTGCGACATATCTTCTAGAGTCGCTGTTAAATTTATTGTAAGCAACAACAGCTGGAATAGCTGCGAGCAAGCCTAAAGCAGTCGCAAATAAAGCTTCTGCAATACCAGGAGCCACGATCGCTAAACTTGTGTTTCTTGAAATAGCAATAGACTGAAAAGAATTCATTATTCCCCAAACAGTTCCAAACAGACCTATAAAGGGAGCGGTAGATCCCACTGTTGCTAAAAAAGTGAAATTTTTTTCTATTTCTTTTATTTGATCGTCGGTAGCAATTTCTAAAACTCTTTCTACTCTAGCGCTTTGTACGGCACTAGTTTTTGATTTAGTTTTTATTAGTTCGTTCATTCCTTGTCTAAATACTTTAGTTAAAGGGTCTTCAGTTTTAGCAGGTAAAGAACTGTTTAAACTCTCAGCTGATTTAGCTTTCCAGAATTTACTTTCAAATTCTGAAGTAGATAAATTAATTTTTTTAAATAATTTATATTTATCAAATATCAAAGCCCAGGAATATATTGAGCTAGACAATAAAAGTAAGATTACAAATTTGACGACAAAGTCTGCACGTATAAAAAGCTGCCATAGAGAAAAATCATTTGCCCCACCTAATCCAACAACTTGAGCTGCTATTTGTTGTTCCATGCTAGTGAAGTACTTGTAGAATGTGTCATGAATTTGACAGCTTTATTATCTTTTGTATTGGCTTAAGTTCACTTTTTCTCTTCTTTAAATCTAGTTTCGCTATAATATCTCGCAATTAATATAGCATCTGACTTGTTTACATCTTTTTTTTTGGATAATTTTTCCGCAATAGAAGGATACATTTCAATAGCTTTTGTCCTGCTGGCATCTTTGGATGAGTTAATTAATTCAAAATGTTTTTTCCATTTTGCTGGCCTGACAAAGAAAATAGGCAATCCTAAAGCCGCACAAATACCTTTGATTGCACCAAAAGTTTGACCAAAGTTGAACATACTAGTTACTCCTTGACCTGGCATTGCGTTAACTTGCTCTACAACCATTACTGTATCTTCAATATCTTTAATATTATCTTTAATTAATTGAGCTAGAAAAGCACTATTTAGTTGTCTTTTATTTTTTTTACCTTCAGCCATAACCGGCATATCAAACATTTCTTTTACTTTGTTATCTTCTAAAATTGCAATTCCTCCGCTGAGACCCGGATCTATACCAATAATTTTCATATATTAATTTATGTGAATGTTACAGTTTACAAATGTATTCTGTACATCATCGTCTTCTTCTAAGGTTTCAAGCATCTTAATAATCGCATCACTTTCTTCTTTGGAAATATCTAAATAAGTTTGTGGTCTCCACTCTATGCCAGAATAAAGAAAACTATCTATAT
>Ga0308016_10001648_pt1 | contig 11049 bp, 14 predicted proteins | sample Neamet233_FD_203129 | JGI IMG/M metagenome (GOLD analysis project Ga0308016, IMG submission 203129) | Marine microbial communities from water near the shore, Antarctic Ocean - #233 | ecosystem: Environmental > Aquatic > Marine > Unclassified | place: Southern Ocean | collected 2014-07-28
TCAATCCTTCTTTCTGTGAAGGAGAAAAACCAAAGATACAAGATGTAGAATATGATTGTGTTACGATTGGTAGATGTTATAGTGGGAAATATCCATTTAAATTACATGATTTTATAAAAGGAACTGACTTAAATGGATTAGTAATCACATCTAAAACTGATTATGACGATGGTGCTTATTATGAGAAAAACAAAAATCGGGATAATACAATTTGGAATCAGCCCTATGATGTGGTGATGGATAATTTGGGGAAAGCTAAAACTTATTTCTCAACTTGTGATTATGAAACATGGGGAATTTCTTCTCTGGAATCTTTAGCACATGGTGTTCCAATAATTTTGAATTGTAACAAAACAGGAGAACACGCTTCGGAACATATTCCTGCAAGTTCGAGTCATTGTAAAAAGATAAAGAGTAATGACAAAGATGCTCTGATTGATGCTGTAAAAACATTTCAAGTTGATAGGAAGGAAGTTCAAGATATGACATGGGAAAAACATAATTTGAAGTCATGGAAAAATAATTTCATAGAGATTGCTTCCATGACAATAGACAAATTTAACACTAACAAGAAAAGATTATGAGAACACGAAAAAGTTTATTGAATGAAATGCTTTGTTTATCAGAAGTTCGGGGAGAGCTCGATGTTTCAAGTAATGCCGAAATCGAAGGTAGATTGAAAGAAATTGACATTGAAATAAAAAATTTAAAAAAGGAAGACAAAAATGATATTAGTTGATATGAGTCAAATACTATTTGCATCGGCATCTATGTCTATGAAAAATGGTAAAGCAGATATAGACATTATTAGACACATGACATTGAATAGTCTGAAAAAATATCGAAAAGAACATCATAATGAATATGGTGAACTGGTTATATGTTGCGATGGAAAACACTCTTGGAGAAAAGAACTTTTCCCACAATATAAAGCAATGAGAAAATCGGGAAGAGAAGCTTCATCAGTAGATTGGGGTAAGATTTTTGAGATATTTAATCAACTCAAAGAAGAAATCAAAGAAAACTTTCCTTATCGAGTAATCCATGTTGATAGTGCTGAAGCAGATGATGTCATTGGAACTTTAGTTTTGCGTGGAAGAGAGGAAGGTGAAAAAACATTAATTATTTCATCTGATAAAGATTTTATACAACTACAGATGAACGATAACGTCTACCAGTATAGTCCTGCTACAAAGAAATTTCTGAATGGTGTTGACCCACAAGAATACCTAAAGGAGCATATTTTGCGTGGAGATAAAGGAGATGGCGTGCCCAATGTTCTTAGCGATGACAATGCTATCGTTGATAGAATTCGTCAGAATCCCATAACTAAAAAGAATCTTGAATTGTGGATGAATGGTTCGTTACCGAAAGAACATGCTGGAAGACATGAAAGAAATACTGAACTTATCGACTTGAGATACACTCCCTTCCACTTATCGTGTAGTATTTTAGAACAATATAAAAAGGAACCAATCGGTAATAGAAATAAACTCCCTGCTTATTTCACAGAAAATAAATTGGAAGTGTTGTCAAATCACATTAAAGACTTCTAGTCAATATGTAGACGGATGAAAAGAGTTGTGGAGGCTCTTCTCATCCTAACATCAACAATCTTTCTAGGAGAATGCCATGTCTACCAGTATTTATCATTACGAAAGATGGGGAGTTTATAAATACTTCTATGAAAACATTCTCTCAATATCTCGACTTACAAGAAAAACTCATACTTTATCAGCAGGGTAAGAAATACGGACAGATAGTTTTTCTCGCAGGTGGGGCTGGTTCGGGCAAGGGATTTGCTCGAGATAATTTTATGGAGCCGGAAAAGTTTAAGATAAGAGATGTTGATGCTTGGAAAACCGCTTTCTTAAAAATGTCTGACCTTCAAGATAAGTATCCAGAGATAAAAGGATTGAATTTAAAAAATCCTAAAGACGTTTATAAAATTCATATGTTCGTGAAAAAACTTGGGATCAGAGACAAATCCCTCGATATTATGCTCGCAGATGCAAACACGAAACAGTTACCTAATATCATGTTTGACATTACTTTCAAAGATGTAAGTGACATTTCAACAATAATTCCAAAACTGGAAGCAGCAGGATATCAGTCAAAAAATATTCATCTTACATGGGTTCTAACAAACTATGCAGTTTCGATTCTCAACAATCGTGACAGAGAAAGAGTTGTTCCAGAAGATATAATGTTGATGTCGCACGAAGGTGCTGCAAAGAATATGTATGATGTAATCAAGGGAAAACTTCCAAGAGGTCTAAATGGAGGTGTTCGTGTTGTTCTGAATAATCGAGAAAATACCATTCCTTATGTCGATCCTGAGACAAAGAAACCAATAAAAACCAGAACTGGCAATATAATTGTCACAGATTTTACCTACCTAACCTTCAAAAAAGAAGGAAAAACGATTGCTCCCGAAGCAGATGTGAAGAAAGAAGTTCTAGGATGGATTTCGGCAAACGTTCCCAAAACAAAACTTACCAAAGATTTCTCCCACACAGAATAAAAAAGAACTTGACAAAGAGTTGATGACTTGTTATAATATAAGTATGGAAGTGAGAAAGAAAGGAAAAAAATGTCAAAATCGTTGAAAATTATGAGAAAAGAATTTCTAAAGAAGTATTCGGGCAAATTGTCGGGATATGAACATCTTGACGATGGAACAGGCGATTATTCCAAAGAACCCGCTGGATTGGAAGTTGGAACAGATGAAGTTGTATTAAATTACAAAAAAGTCACCCCAGGCGAAGAAAAGACTTGACAAAGTGCTGATGATCTAGTAAAATAGTAGTTGAAGTGAGTGAGAAAGAAACCTTTAAGAGAGACTATATTATGATGAAAAAAACTGATTTAGTAGAACAGAAGTCGATGCTCGCCAAACTGATGGCAGCAGAGAACATTACTGTTGAACACAAGAAAATCCCTACCGCAGCATTCGATGTAAAAAATCGAGTCCTCTACCTACCTATTCTAAAATGGAAGCCTGGTTCAGATGTTTATGATCTGTTCTGTGCCCACGAAGTTGGTCACGCTCTATGGACTCCTTTTGACGGATGGCATTCTTCTATAAGTGAAAAAGGTAAAGGTTACAAATCCTTTCTGAACGTAATCGAAGATGCTCGTATCGAAAAGAAAATCAAGAGAAAATTTGCTGGTGCTCGTAAGTGTATGTTGGGCGGTTATAGTGAGTTGATGAATGAAGATTTTTTCGGATTACGAAAGATGGGTGTCGATGCTAATGATCTTAATTTGATTGATCGTATTAATCTTTACACTAAAGCTGGAACTCAGTATTCGATTGAGTTTACTGAAGAAGAGCGAGAGTGGGTTGAAAAAGTTATGAGAACTGAAACATGGGAAGATGTCGTTGAAGTTACTGATGCTCTTTATGAGTGGTGTAAAGAAAACGAATCCGAAACAGACAATAGTTATAGTGATTTCGATGAAAATGATGAAGATGAATGGGAAGAATCTGAAGAAGATGAAGAAAATACTTCTCCTATTGGTTCCGGCGAAGATGATTCGGATGATGACTCCGAAAAGTCAGAAGAAAATAAAACCAAACCTTCCTCTAAATCAAACGAAGATTCTACTGAAGAAAAAGATGATTCTAAAAACACTTCAAACAATTTTGAAGGCGGAACTAGTAGTGCTGGAATGAATAGCGATATTTCCGAAGAACCATCTTCTTTGACTGATGATAATTTTCGTGACAGAGAAGAAGAAATGTCAGATATGAGTGATGAAGTAAGAATTCCTAACTATCTGACATTTCCAAAAATCAATACAGAATCAATCGTTATTGACCATAAAGTTATTCATAAAGAACTGACCGATTATTACAACAACTGCAAAGGAGCAGTAGATGCCGGAAACGAACTGTTGAAAACGTTCAAAAAGAATAACGGTAAAATGATTAGTTACATGGTCAAAGAGTTTGAAATGAAGAAAGCTGCTGATATTCATCGTAGAGCATATGCTTCTAAAAAAGGCACACTCGATATGAATAAGATTCACGCTTATAAGTACAGTGAAAATCTTTTTCGTCAGATTACTTCTTTACCAGAAGGTAAAAATCATGGTATGGTGATGTTCATAGATTGGTCTGGTTCGATGAATGGTTATATTAAAGAAACTATCGAACAACTGGTAAACTTGACTATGTTTTGTTCCAAAGTTCAGATACCATTTGAAGTTTATGCTTTTACTGACCATTACAGAGATCATACTGAAAACAGTAACAGTTATAGTTTTAACAGAGAAAAATTTGAATATGATGAAACACCTGCTAGAAAGAAGATATCAACCTACAAGAAGAATGATTTGGTCATCAATCAACATTTACGATTGATGTCATTGTTCAACTCTAAAATGAAAAACCGAGAGTTGACAGAAGCATATAGAAACATATTGTTGGTTTCTGATTCATTGTCAAATTATTACGGTTATCGAAATCATGATTATTATGGAGCACCAAACAATTTTTCTTTGGGTGGAACACCATTAGATTCAACAATTGTTTGTGCTAAGACAATCGTGGAAGAGTTTAAGACCAAGACAAAAACTCAAATCGTCAATGTCGTATTTCTTTCTGATGGTCAGAGTAACAGACATATGGAATATATCAACTCCGAAAATAAGTTGAGTAATGTGAGTAAAAAAAGTTTACACATTGATGATGTTAAAACTCGAACAAGAGTTTATCCTACAAGAGATAATGGTAAACAAATGGATACAACTTCTATCTATCTTTTAGCTCTCAAAAAACAATTGGGAATAAATCTTCTTGGATTTTTCCTGACTTCTGGTGGAACTAGAAGAACTGCTAGTGAGATGGGCTGGATTATGGAACGATATCCAACTGATGAAGAAGTTTCAAAGTTTCGTAAAGAAAAGTTTTTGATTGAAACAGAAACATCTTATGATGAACTTTACATTGTCAATACTAAAAGTCTTCAGATTGATGATGTTGACCATATGGAAAAAGTTGAAGTCGGTGCTACTAAAGCGGTAATCCGAAGAGCTTTGAAAAAGAACACCAATGGTAAGTTACAAAATCGTGTTCTTCTCAACGCTTTTATCAAAAAAGTTGCTTGATGTGAAGAAAAAACTTGACAAAGAGTCGATGTATTGTTATAATATAAGTATGGAAGTGAGAAGAGATGACTTTTCTCATATTATGTGAACCCTCTCTTGAGAGATTTTGTTATGAGTTTTACTAAAAGACAAGAAAAAGCGATTGATAGTCTTCGCTCGTATCTCGGCGGTAAAAATACTTTTTCCCGCGATGATATTATGAATTTCGTAGAAGATGACGATTTCAAAATAAAAAATGTCATGAAGCCTTGGTTTCTGATTGACCGTATTCCTCGCTCAGAAAGAGGCACTGATAAAACATATGATTTCCCCTATGGTGATTCTATAGTGTCTACTACTCCTGTAGCAGAAACAATTGTTGCTTATGCTAAACCAGTAGAAAAAGAAACACCTAAAATGGTTTCAAACGTTATAGAGTTTCCAACAAATACTGAATCTTATGTTCCTTCCAAAGTTGATGGATATGTAAAGTTTGGTCATTACAATGATGTAAAAATCATTAAAAAAGCTGGAAGTTTTTACCCTGTCTTTATTACTGGTTTGTCTGGTAATGGTAAGACAATGATGATTGAACAAGTTCACTCTGAACTAAAGAAAGAACTTTTTCGTGTAAACATCACCATTGAAACCGATGAAGATGATTTGATTGGTCACTACGCTCTAATCGATGGTAGAACGGTTTGGCAAGACGGCCCAGTTGTAATGGCGATGGAACGTGGTGCTACACTTCTGTTAGATGAAGTCGATTTAGCATCAAACAAAATCATGTGTCTTCAACCTGTTCTGGAAGGCAATCCACTTCTTATCAAAAAAGAAGGCAGAGTGATTCGCCCCAAAGCTGGTTTCACAGTTATGGCAACTGCTAACACTAAAGGTAAAGGCTCGGAAGACGGGCGCTTTATCGGAACTAACATTCTCAACGAAGCATTTCTTGAGAGATTTCCAATTACTCTGGAACAAGAATATCCTACCATATCAGTTGAGAAAAACATCATCAAAAAACTGATGTCAAATCTTGGTTGTCTTGATGAAGAGTATGCTGTCAAACTGGTTGATTGGGCAGACTTGATTCGTAAAACCTTTTACGATGGTGGAGTTGATGAAATTATCTCTACTCGTAGATTGGTTCATATTGTAAATGCTTTCTCAATCTTCAAAGATAGAATGAAAGCAATATCAATGTGTGTTGCTCGTTTCGATGACCAGACCAAAGACACTTTCATGGATTTGTATTCCAAGTTAGATGAAACTGTCAGTCTTGAAGAAACTGAAGAAGAAAAACCAGTAGTCGAAGAAGTCGAAGATTACTCATAATATATACTACAGGGTGTTGCTCTTGTGAGTGACACCCTTTTGTCATATCTAGTGAATTATAATGGAGAATTATGGAAGTTAAAGTACCTGTCGAGGAATTGCGAGAAAGTAAAATAATGGTTTGTACACCGATGTATGGTGGAATGTGTTCAGGGATGTATTCTAAAGCATGTGCTGATCTTGCTACAGTAGCAACAAAGTATGGAATGGATTTAAAGTTCTTCTATCTATTCAACGAATCTCTTATTCCGAGAGCAAGGAACTATCTAGTAGATGAGTTTATGAGAAGTCATTATACTCATTTGATGTTCATTGATGCTGATATACATTTCGATCCAAATGATGTATTGACACTTGCTGCCTTAGATAAAGATATTGTTGGTGGCCCTTATCCGAAAAAATGTATCGCTTGGGAAAAAGTTCGGAATGCTGTTGATATGGGTTTAGCGGATGATGACCCAACTGTATTGGAAAAATATACAGGAGACTACGTTTTTAATCCTGTTGAAAATACACACAAAATACAGATATCTGAACCAGTTGATACTTTAGAAATTGGAACAGGGTTTATGATGATCAAGAAACAAGTATTCTTAGATTTCAAAGAAGCGTTTCCTCAATTTAGTTACAAACCAGATCACAATCGATCAGAACATTTTAAGGGTGATAGAAATATACACGCTTACTTTGATACTGTGATTGATTCAGAAGCATATCTTGGTGAAGTAGCTGGTGGTAGTGACCGTTATCTTTCGGAAGATTATTTCTTTTGTCAATTTGCTCGAAAGATTGGATATCAAATTTTCTTATGTCCGTGGATGGAATTGGGTCATATGGGTTCATATGTTTTTACAGGTTCAATGGCAAGTCTCGCAAATCTAGAATTTGCATCACATGGTATGGATACAACAAAAGTAAGCACTCATGAAAAACGAAGAAAAAAAACAAACTCAAAGAAGAAACGAAAATGAAGTTGACTATGTTTTCGATGAGGGCAAGTATTTAAGTGAAATTTGGGATGCAATTGATAAAACCTATATTTCACATTACGCTCAAAACAAAATACAATCAACAGAGTTTATCGCTGATGCAGGACACGGAGAAGGGTTCTGTATTGGTAACATCATTAAATACGCTCAAAGGTATGGTAAGAAGGGCGGATTTAATAGAAACGACTTGACAAAAGTCGCTCATTATGTTATTATTATGTTATACTTACATGATAATCATTACAACCGTGAATCTCAAGGAGAACACAATGAAGTTAAGTGAAAGCACAGTATCGTTCCTGAAGAACTATGCTAATATCAATCAAAGTTTAGAGTTTCGTGAGGGTAGCACTCTCAGAACTGTTTCCCCTCTAAACACAATTCTGGCCTCTGTTGAGATCAGCGAAGACTTCCCTAAGACGTTTCCTATCTATGAACTGAATCGTTTTCTTGGAACTCTTTCTTTATTTAAAGACCCCGAATTGGTTTTTTCGGATAGTAGTGTGTCAATAAAAGACGGTAACCACGAATCGACATATCATTATTGTGGTAGTAGTTCAATGTTTCAGACTCCACCTGAGAAAGAAATTGACTTTCCAGATGCGGAAGTTTCTTTTGAGTTGTCTGAAGATATTTTCAAGAAGACTATCAATGCCGCTAACACTCTTGGATTACCAGAAGTTGTTATACAAGGCGATGGAAGTGAAATTCGTATTCTTGTGGCGGATACTGGAAATACAACATCCGATTCTTTTTCAACTACTGTTGGTTCAACTGACAAGACTTTCCGAATGATATTCAAGATGGAAAATCTCAATAAGTTGATGGAGGGTACATATGATGTTCGCCTTTCTTCTAAACGAATATCTCACTTCAAACGTCAATCCGATACTTTAAACTACTGGATTGCTTTGGAAGCAAACTCATCCTATGATGAGTAATTTGAATTTAATTTATATTATGAAAGTGAAATATTATGGCAAAAGATTCTCTATTGTGGGTGGAAAAATATCGCCCACCTACAATCTCAGAATGTGTTCTATCGGATAAAATCAAGGGAACACTATCTGATTTGACTAAAGACGGAAAAGTTCCCAATCTTTTATTATCTGGTTCAGCAGGAGTTGGTAAAACAACTGTTGCTAGAGCACTATGTGAACAAACCAATTCCGATTACATAATCATCAATGGTTCGGATGAGGGTAGAATGATCGATACTCTCAGAAATAAGATGACACAATTTTGTTCTACCACATCTTTATCTGGTAGTTCAAGAAAAGTTGTTATCGTTGATGAAGCAGACTACTCAAATCCCGATTCTGTCCAACCAGCAATGAGAGGATTCATTGAGAAGTTTGCTGATAACTGTTCTTTCATCTTCACTTGTAATTACAAAAATCGTATTATTGAACCGATACATTCCCGATGTGCGGTTGTAGATTTTGTTCTCGGCAAAGATGAAAAACCAGAGATAGCATCTAAGTTCATGGAAAGATGCGAACATATTCTTAGCTCTGAGAATGTGGTTCACGACAAGAGAGTTGTTGCAGAACTTATCAACAAACATTTTCCTGACTTTCGTAGAGTAATCAACGAACTTCAAAGATATTCAACTTCTGGTAATATCGATTCTGGTATTCTAGCGAATATTGGTGAAATGAATTTGACTCAATTAATTTCATCTCTGAGAGAAAAGAATTTTCAGAACATGAGAAAGTGGGTTGCTACTAATGTTGACAATGACCCCGCTACTGTCTATCGTAAAATCTATGACAAACTATATGAAGTATTGGAAAAATCTTCCATACCACAAGCGGTATTGATTATCGCGGATTATCAGTATAAATCTGCATTTGTTGCAGACCAAGAGATTAACTTGGTCGCATGCCTGATTGAACTGATGTCGGAATGTGAGTTTGTATGAACCCATTTGACTTCATAAATCAAATCAATCATGGTAAGAAGAACTTGATTGATGAAACGCCAATACTTGAGAAGGAGTATAACTCCTTTATTATAAATCGTGGTTTAAGTTTCAACCACGATACTGCTCTGTTCGCCAATGAAATGAACTTTCGCAACCACCTAGATTCAAAACTTCAGTTTGACTTTTTACTAAATACAATAAGACCCAAAAAAAGATGGGGTAAATGGATTAAACGTGAAAATAATGATGTTCTTGAATTGATCAAGAAATATTACAATTGTAGTTACGAAAAAGCAAGAGATTATTCTACATTGCTGGATGACTCACAATTAGACATTATTCGACAAAATATTGAATTAGGTGGTTTGAAAGGAACAAAATGAGCGAAGCTATCATCCAAGCGATGATTGAAGTGAAGTTAAAAGAACCCGATGATTTTCTCAAAGTAAGAGAAACCCTCACAAGAATCGGTATTGCATCACGCAAAGAAAAAACATTATTTCAATCGTGTCATATTCTCCATAAACAAGGAAAATATTACATAGTACATTTCAAAGAATTATTTTCATTAGACGGAAAAACATCCAACTTTTCAGAGAATGATGAAGCACGGAGAAATACCGTTGCTAATTTACTTTCTGAATGGGAATTAATATCTTTGGTAGAACCAGAAAAATCAGCAGAACCTACAGTTCCATTGAGTCAACTCAAGATTCTTTCTTTTAAAGAGAAGGATGAATGGGAATTGACACCGAAATATAATATAGGAAACAAAAAGGAAGCTGACAATGAGAATGACAAGTGATTTATATTTTTTCAAAACGAGTCCAGAAGTAAAAGAACCATTTCGTGCTACGGTAGGTTCTGCTTGTTTTGATATGTGTTCATTTTTACCTGAGAGTTCAGAAGTAAGTGTTTATATGAATTCTCATGAACAGTTGGACAAAAGAAACAGAAAAGTAGTAGATGGAAGAGTTCAGATCAATCCTCACGAAAGAGCATTGATTCCTACTGGATTGATTTTTGACATTCCAAGTGGTCACTCTGTTCGTTTATATCCAAGATCGAGCCTTGCATTGAAACAAGGCTTGACACTTGCTAACAACGTGGGCATTATCGATTCTGATTATGTCGAACCAGTTTATATGATGGTTTATAACATAAGTGGATATCAACAATTTGTATCCGATGGAATCCGTATATGTCAGGCAGAAATGGTAAAGGATTTGCCATATATTATTATGAAAAGTGATGTTCGCCCAGAACAAAAAACTGATAGAGATGGAGGATTCGGTTCAACTGGAAAGGACTAACTTGGCTTATATTTTACACAAATGGACGGTTGCTACTGTTCAAGTCGTTTACTACATACCAGACTATTTACACGTTGTGAATGAGTTTATGTGGCAGACAGAAGACCAAGTTCCCGAATATCCCCGCTGTAAGCGATTTCTCGATTTTTGGGATAAGAATATTGACGGGCCGATTAAAGAAGCTTACATTTACGATCAAGGTCAAAGTAAAGTCAGGATGGTAGACCGAAAATTTAAAATGAACTAGAATAAAACTATATTATGTCCGAAGAAAAAGATAACACTCAAGTAGAATATAAAGAAGAGAGACAGATGGGCAAGGCCGCAAGTCTTGCTATGGAACTCTCTAAAGAAAAGAAACGTCTGCAAGAAGAACTTGAGGATATGCAGG
>Ga0308016_10001649_pt1 | contig 11038 bp, 6 predicted proteins | sample Neamet233_FD_203129 | JGI IMG/M metagenome (GOLD analysis project Ga0308016, IMG submission 203129) | Marine microbial communities from water near the shore, Antarctic Ocean - #233 | ecosystem: Environmental > Aquatic > Marine > Unclassified | place: Southern Ocean | collected 2014-07-28
TAGAGAAATGAATAGTTGGAGTATCTAAATCTATTTCTGATAGTTCGTGATCAAATAATATTTCGCCGCTCAAAGAAAGATAGCTTTCCAATAAAACTTTATAAAGCGTTTGTCTCGAGGTTGTAACAACCTCAACGGGAAAAGAGGTTATTTTAGTTCCATTAGAGAATAAAGAAGCTTTTTTTGGATTACCAGATTTTTCTTTAAGCTGCTTATCTATATTTAAATACTTGAGCACGCGAAGCCCATTTGGAGAGATAGATATTCCCGCTCCGTATTCACTTATGCCAGAAGATCTTTCAAAAATTATACAAGGTACCCCGGCTTTTTTTAAAGTACAGCCCAATGCCAGACCTGAAATTCCAGCCCCGATAATTGCAATATGATTAGAGTAATCTTTCATTTAATTATTATGCATACTAATTAGACAAGCACAAAAAAAGGGAGCAAAAGCTCCCTTTTATTAATATCCTTATTCGAGCTATCTCATTGATAACCCAACATATTCTCTTGGATTTGAGCATAAAAATCCTGAAAGATTTTTATCAGCATCCGATCCAGCAATCTCATCCCAATAAAGCTTACCATTAACTCCCATTGCAGATATTGAAGATGTATAAAGAAGTCTTATGAAATCTGCATCACCATCATATCCAGCATTAGGAACAATTAATTTTCTTCCAACAGTATCACCTACTGATTTAGCATAGATTGCAAAATCTTTATATGAGTCATACGCATCTCTCATTGTGACGCCTTCATTAAGCTTACAATCTGAATATACAGCTAGCATTGGAGCTCCTGCTTCGATTGAAGTTGGAGTAGATACTACCATTTGTGAGGTGCTTGTAACTGTATGGTTGGTTACAGGTAATTTTTTAAGAAGCTCTTGACCGCCTTTTACCCATGCTTCTAAACCAGCATATTGCTCTATTTGATCTGGCCAGTTATTAGCCCATATAACGTCAAGACTTGTTAGATCACTATGATATATTGGAGTAAGAAGTGCTACTGTCATATTGTCATATGTAGATCCCTGGCTCTCAGCCCATTTAGCAAATTTACCATACCATTCTTGAAGATCTTCAAGATCCTTGCCTTTATTAAAATGACCAATGTAGTACTCAGCTTGGTTCATTTCCGGCTCATACTTATATTCTTTTGCTTCTTGAGCAATCACGCTAAAACTAAATAGCATTGCTAAACTTAAAAAAATTCTCATAACACTCTCCCTCTATAATTATTAATAAAGGCTTAATCTTATTAGAAATAATTAGTTAGAGCAAATAAGTCTTTTTAAGAGACTTAAAGCTAGTTTATCTTCCCGTAAATATCAAATTGAGAAACAAAGTTCCAAACTTCTTCTGTTGCACTAATTCCATAATTATTTTTATATGGCCATGTATGAGCCATGTTACTTATCTTATAAAGCTCTACGCTTACATTGTTCAGGCAATTATTATATTTTTTATTATCAATAGAAAATTCGGGATAGTCTATAACCCTAAGAGTTGGAGTGGGGTCACAGGAATTATAGGTTGACCAGTAATCGAGAACATTATTTATTGGTTCCATATTTATAGAAGGGTCGCCATCAAACTTAACAGTTGTATCTAATGTCCCATGGATTTGAAGAACTGGGGTGGGGTGAGATGGACTGCAATCTTCTAAAGTTTCTGCGCTCATAGAGCCTGTTACTGAAGCAATTGCTGCAATCTTTGAGCTTAGATTACAAGCCAAGTGGTAGCTCATAAATCCACCATTGGACATTCCAGAGGAATATATTCTATTTTGATCTATAGACTCCTTCTTATTAATAAGGCCTATAACTTCATCTATAAAATCAACATCATCTACAGTACTTCCAGCTGTCCAACTGCCAACATTCCAATGATTTCCAGATGTAAAAGTGCCTTGAAAATAAGACCCCTGTGGATATACAACTATAAATTTATTAGTTTCTGCAAGTGGTCCATAGTAAGTATAGTTCTTATGATTTTCAGCAGTACTTCCATAGCCATGAAGGGCAAATAACACAGGCATATTAATTTCACTTGCACCTGACTCAGGCACATAAATAATATACGACCTCTCTAAGGTTTTATGAGTAAGGGTACACTTTTTAGTATTAGCACCATATTGAACGCAGGATTCAATTATTCCTGTCGATATCGGTGGATTTGGAATTGAAGTAGGGGAATCAGAAGAACCACCGCCCCCGCCACCACAGGATACTAGAGTAAAGATAAGTAGAAAGGATATCTTCTTTAAAAAAATCATAAAAATAGTTTAACTTTTATTAGAAAAAAATACTTATGTAAAAAAGATGGTGCGGTACGCCGGGTTCGAACCGGCGGCCTTCTGATTGGCAACCAGACGCTCTACCAACTGAGCTAGTACCGCTATTGGATGCTAATATACCTTTTAAGTATGATGGTTTCAAGATGAAATTTTTATAAAACTACTCAATCTCTACTTGCTGGATATCTAGAAAATTACCTAATGAATCTTTTCTTGAAATAACGATATACCTAGCTTCTATATTAATAGGTATGGCAACTTCAATATCTGCTGAAGATACCAAACCACCTGAAACTTTACTATCCTCGTATCCAATATGTTGAGCGCTTGCATAAAAAGGATTTCCCAAACCAAGTATTATATTTTCTTTTAAGTCTTTATCTAGAAATCTAATAACGTATTGGTCTGATTTTTTTGGTAAGTTAAGCTTAATAAGAGTTCTTGATGATGGCTTGGAGATTGAAATGTTCTTAATATTCAATGATGTCGGTGTTATTAATAAATTAAAAATATTTGCAACTTGATCTAAGGAATCAACATAAGGCTTTTGCATAACTTCATTACTGTCACTATTTAACGCTGCCTCTAGATAACTACCATTTAAGATAGCAAAGATAATAAAGATTTTTTTCATTAGTATTTACCCCAATTGAATCCCCATGATCCGCCCATGGGGCCGTTCATGTATCCATAATTATAATTAGCTCGATCTGCAAGTGCTGGATCATAGAGCCACCTCGAGTTATCAACATCACGCCAATAGAAAGATGTATTAAATAGCCCTTCATAAAAATCTGTATTATCAGCAACTGAATCAGGAGCCTTTATAAAATTTGTTAGGTCAAAGACCTTCCAGCTATAAACCTTTACGCTATTATCAGAAGGTCTACTAAATGTAACTTCTTTCTGGTTCTCCTTTGAAGCATCCTCTACGCCATCAACATACCACTTTAAAGTTAACTTTGAGGTGTCATAGTCTACATCTACAAAAAATTCAGCACCAGTATTTGAAGAAGAAGCATCAGATACAAAATCTACAAAGACAGGGTATGCATCATAGAAACCTTGGTTATGAATAGAGCCTATAGCAAAGCCTTCGGCATTAACGTTCCCATACTCCAATCTACCGCCTTCCATTATTGTCCAGAACATTGGTCTGAAGTTGAACTCATCATAGGTATCATCTTCTTCATGAGAATAGTAATTCCCTTCGTGAAGCCCAACCTTCTCGGCACATGCTGGAAAAACTCCATCTGAAACTATACAAGTACAATTTACTGCTGTTATATCGTCATCTGAAGGATTGTCTGGATCATCGTAAAAAGTGCCATCAGCTTGCTGATAGCAGACTCTGTAATCTACTCCGGAGACATTAGTAAGATCATCTATCCAATGTTTCCACTTAACCTGAGAGGGATCTGATTGAGTAGTTGTATTCACATTTCTATCAGAGTAGTTAGCAACATTTCTTCCATGTTTTTCTAGATACTCATCTCCCATTTCGCCATGAGCATGACCAAGCTCATGCATAAGAGTAAATTCAGTTCTAGCCCCTATATTCTGAATATTAGTATTGCCAAGATTTACGCCCCTACCTGATTGCATGGTCAAAACTGAAATTAAGTCTTTTTCAGCTAAAAAATCATTAAATACAGATGTGTCTATGTCAGATGAGCCAATACAGTAAACTGTTTCAGCCCAATCATAACAACCAGTTTTTATTGCAGCTGGAGATGATCCATCAGGAGTAACTGGTTCCACAACAACAATATCGAAATAACCTACAAAAAAACCTGATGCATCTGAATCATTTAAAGCATTTATGGACCTTAATAAAGCACTTCTAAATCTTTCAACATGTGATTCATTTCCAATAGAATCTGCAACTATCAACCATTTTGTTCCAGCAGTTGAATTTGTGTCACCAATTAGGTCATAAACATAATAATCTTTTTCACTTGATGAGCCAACATCATATCCGTCACTCGGGTCATCATCTTGAGTAATTGTTACTGTTCTCTTGTTAGAGATAAACCAAGTATTAAATTCATCCGATGAGCTATCAACACCGTCACTTACTTTGAGCTTGGCGTTCAAGAGTCCAGCTGAAGTTGATCCAGATAGATCTAGTTCAATACTTCCACTTCCAGCAGCTCCTGCGGTAAAGGTGCTTGGAACATCAGTACCGTCTATCTCTGCAGAAAAAACTAAATCAGAATCATCATTATCAACGTCTGAAAATGTGATGTCATAACTAGGAGTTTCAGTAAAGATAAGGTTGTCTTTATCTAAATTTAATTTAGATGTCAGTGATATTATTGGTAAATCATTTACAGATGTAACCGTTATAGCAACCGGAGAACTTTTAGTTACATTTTTCTCAGTAGCTGTGACTGAATATGAGAACTCATCCTGACCATTAAAGTTTATATTTGGAGCATAAGATATTGCTCCGTTTGCTGATAATGAGATAGTTCCGGATGATGGCTGCGCTGTTATCGCATAGGTTAGTGTCACAACCTCATTAGCTGTTGCCGAGATGGAACCGCTATAATTAGTATCTTCATTGACTGAAAAAGAAGTTATTCCAAGAGTCAAAGCAAAGGGAATCGCAACTGCACCGCCACCGCCGCCACCGCCGCATGAAGAAACAATTAACAAAATGGCTAAAGATTTTAAATATTTCATGAAATAAAGTATACCTAGAAAATGAAGGTTAGAGAATAAAAAAATAAGGCAAAAAAAAAGGGCTTTTAACCCCTCTTTTTTATAATTCAGTGTTCTTAACGATTAGCTTTAATTTCCCTAATTTTTTTGAAATCGCCGTTATCCTCAGATAGCAAAATAAAATAAGAAGCATCAATACCCATAGGCAGTGAAATTTCTATGTCCTGCTCTACATAGCCACCAAAAAAACTACTATCCTCATATCCTATATGCTGGGCATGAATATAAAAAGGATCTCCCAGACCTATTATTGTAATTTCTTTTTTATCTTTATCTAAGACCTTAAGAGCATATCTATCTCTTGGAGAGAGAGGTCGTAAAGCTTTTATAGAAGATGCTGTTGGTTTGGCAATTCTAATTTGCTTGTTTGTTATGCCATTTATACTGGCTGTTAAAGTAAATATCTGCGCCTCTTTTTCTAAAGAATGCATCTTATTAATATCAATATAATTAATTGTTGTTGAAATATCTGCACTGATATTAACAGCGAAGAAAAAAACTAAAATTTTAAATATTTTTACCATTTTGCCCAGTTTTGTCCCCATGTAAATCCTAAAGGACCGTCCCTATATAGGAAATCATAATTTGAGTATGTTGATGGACTAGGTTCATATTCAGTCCAATCACATTCTCCTGTTGATACATTATACTCACAACCGATCAAGTAGCCCTCAAACGCACCTTCGTAAAAATCTGTACTATCTAAGACATCATCAGGGGCCGAAATAGTACCAGTAAGATCTTGAGCCTTCGCAGTATAGTAGACTATGGCACCACTAGAAGGCTTATTAAAAGTTACAGTTTTTTGATCTTGTTTGGAGGTATCCTCAACACCATCTGCATACCATTTAAGTGTTATTTTAGATGTGTCATAAGCTGCATTAATAGTAAATCTTATTCCAGTGTATGAACCGTCATCATTAGAAATAAAACTTATATCTGAGTCATAGACATTAAACCCTTGATTTTGGATAGACCCAACTGCAAAGCCTTCAACGTTAACTTTTCCATAGCCTCCGCTAGTACAGCCACCCATAACGTTGCAAAAGTTAGGTCTATAATTATCATATAATCCATAATAATTACCCTCGAAAAGGCCTACGCCTAAGCAATCAGGATTCTTTCGAATAAAAGTATAAGTAATCTCACCGGTTGAAGATGTATTTGTTCTCCATTCGTTTGCAAAACATCCGCACTCATCAACTGTTATGCCTAAGTCATCAAAGTCTCCAAGAGTTCCGTCACCCCAGTTGTAACAGACTAAGATATCCTTACCTAGGACATCTAGAGGATCTGCTATCTGATGCTTCCATTTAAGAAGCGAAACGTCTGATTGGGTTGTCGTATTAACGCTGTAGCCATCATCAGTCAAATCTCTTTCAGTAGAGCGATATTCATCACCCATATATCCATGAGCATGACCAAGTTCATGCATTAAAGTATGTCTTGTTCTTTCAGGGTCGGTCTCAGAAATTGTTTGGATGTTTCTATAACCTTGATTTACTCCTCTTCCGGGAACTCTTGTTAATGTGGAGACTAAGTCAAAATCTGGGAGTAAGACATCAAAGATTGCTGTATCCATACTACTAATACAGTAAATGTCCTCATCAAAATCAAGGCAACCAGTCCTTACACCCACCGGAGACGTTCCATTGGGAACCTCAGGCTCTGCTGAAACAATAGTAAAGTAGTCACTACTAAAAAATTCAGATGCCTCAGAGTCATTAAGTTTATTTATTGATGCTACAAGAGCTCTTCTGTAAAGAGCAATGTCTGTATCCCCATCAAGAGAATCTCCTATAAATAAATACTTTGTTTCACCAATGGAGGTTGGATTTCCTGATAAATAATAGACATTATAATCAGTAGATGTCTTTGCACCTCCATTATATCCATCTTCTGGATCATCATCTTGGTTGATATTTACACTTATTTTATTAGAGATAAACCATGTCTCAAATTGAGTTGAGCCTCTACTTTTTCCATCATAAACTCTGATCGAAGCAGTATATAAGCCGGCTTTTGTAAGCTGAGAAATATCTACGGATAAACTTCCTGAGCCATCTAAGTTTTCTCCCGTATCAAGAGTAAATACTGCTGGGATTGCTTGATCACCAACCAATAAGTCATAGGTAAGATCATCAAGAGTGGTGTCTATATCTGAAACCTTGACTCTAAAAGTTTGATTGCTATCAAAAAGCATATTGTCTTTAGATAGTGTTGTTGGTGTTTCAAATCCTAGAACCGGTGAGTCATTAACAGCCACAACCGTTACATTAACAGTAGTACTTTCTGTAACTGATTTTTGTGAGGCAGTGACAGAGTAGCTAAACTGGTCTGCTCCACTAAAATCTGTTTGAGGTGAATATGTTATTGCTCCAGTTGCCTCATCAAGTGCAAGAGTTCCAGATGTTACCGGAGAGGTAATTTCATAAGTTAAAGTTACAACCTCATTTGCAGTTGCAGAAATAGTCCCAGTGTAAGTAGTATCTTCATTAACTGAAAAAGAGGTTAGTCCAAGAGTCAAGGCAAAGGGGAATTCTAATACAATTGATTTAGAGGTTGATCCACCAGCTCCTGAGCATTCCAAAGTATAGGTATTTGAACCAGCAGTAGTTTCAGTAATCTTCTCACTTCCAGAGGTAGATTTTGAGCCAGTCCAACTTCCTGATGCTGTACATGATGAAGTATTAGTTGATGACCAAGTAATTGTAAACTCTTCACCTGTCTGGACAGAGTTTGTTGATGAGCTGAAAGTAACTGTTGGAGCTGGAGTTACAGGAGCTGTTTCGCCACCACCACCACCACCACCGCCGCCGCCGCATGAGGAAACAATTAACAAAATGGCTAAAGTTTTTAAAAATTTCATGGAAGATAGTATACCTAGAAAATAAAGTTTAGTTGAGCAAAGGTTACATCATTAGAGAGAATAAAAAGGCAAAAAAAAGAGGGCTTAAAAGCCCTCTTTTTTATAATTCAGTGTTCTTAGAAATTAGCTCTAAAACCAAATTTAACAATAGGTCCATGGTCTTGAGATAAGAATAACATTTCAGAATATCTAGCGTGTAAACGTGTAGATTCATCATTAATGTTCATCATATCTAAGAAAATAGTTGTATTGTCATTAGCTCTATATTGATACGTTGCATCAATTTGAGTTCTAGCTTCTACATATAAAGGTTGAGCATAGTTACCAAATCCAGCAAGAGTCTCTCCTCTGTGGTTAGCAGCTACTCTGAAAGTATGCTTGTCATCTTCATAGAAGAATGAAAGGTTACCTGAATCTCCAAATCCTGGAAGCATGAATTGATCAGCAACATTGCCTCTATCAACTTCAACATCTCCACCAGTTACCTTAGTCATATTGAACTGCATTCCGTAAGGAGTGCCTTCAAAGAAATGCTGAACAGTAATTTCAAGACCGCCAACGCTTCCTTCTTCAAGGTTAGTAGGTTTAGTTATTGAGAACATTGCCAATGGATCAGTTGTACTTCCATCTATGTAACCAGGGTTACATCTCCACCATCCACCATCGTTACAAACGCTACCATTCCAAGATTGTCCAAAAGCCCAGCCGTTATTAAACATTTCTGGTAAAGTTCCGCCATTCGCAGCTTTAGCTAAAGCAACCCACATTGCATGTTGGTTATCATTCATCCAGCTTTGGCCCCATATAGCCTGTTGAGCTACACAATAAGTCCATGATCCAGCATCACCATATGAAACAGTGTCCGGTCTTCCTGCTGTTACCCACTCTTGCATACATGCTCTTGCAGCCATTACATTCTCACCGTAAGCAGGGTTAGTAATTCCGTTTACACTTCCATTAGTAGTTGAGCTTCCAACAAAGTCAGATATTTGTTTGTAGAAATAGTTAGCTGCAACATAACTTCCTTCAGCGTAGTAGTTCTCATAAGCTAAATCATAGTTATTAGATTTTAATGACTGTAGGTTTGGATTACCGCCTGATGCAGTTGGATTCCAGAAGTCAGCACTACCATATGATAACTGCGATCTTTTATCTTGAAGACTAGGTCTTGCAATAGTTTTACTTGCAGAGAATCTTAGAACTTCGTTATCACTAAGTGCATATGAAATTGCTAAACTAGGAAGTACATCTTCAGTTTCTCCAGCTCTAGGAGCATCAATGATGCCGCCTGAAGCAAGAAATGTAACTCCGCTTATAAAATCAAGTCTGATAGTATCTGGTCTTGCTTCTAAACTTGTTGAAATAGTTTTTGAAGTTTCATATCTAACACCAGCTATCATGTTTAATGGTCTGCCATATAATTCAGTTTCCATATTAACTTGGAAAAATACTGAGTCTAAATCCTCAGCAATTCTTTCATTTGAATCAACCGCTCCAGAAGGAGCCGGTCCGCCAGCACCAAGCCATGCAGCTATAGCCTCATCAACGTCAACATCAAAGTAGTATGAAGTTCCAATTGCTGGACCAAATGCACTCATGAAGTTACCTAAATCTGTAGTTTTAAATATAGAGTCATCGAATTGAGCAGCGGTAGGACCGTTAATTGACATTGGATCATCAGATCTCATATCACCGAATCTACTAGTTGTTGAAGAAACACCAAAATCAACAGAAGTAACAAAACCACCATCTAGATTAGTCCATTCTGCTTTTAACTGAGTTTGATCCATTTCATTTTTCTTATAGGCACTTCGCAGGTTAGCGTTTGAAATATACATATCTGCAGGAGTAAATGTTTTATCGTAAGCAAAAGTATTTATGCCACCTGAACCGCCGTTTGTATGAGTAATGGTAGCTTTCTTAGCAGTAGATATACCAATTTCATTTGGTATTTCTGAACCTGCTTTAGAGGCTGAAGAGTCATGGAAATCAAAAGTTACAACCAGTGAATCACTTACAGTGAATACATGATTAAGACCTAGTGATCTGTTAGCGTTAGTTGTGTCGCCCCAAATTAATTGATGATCATAAGACCTATTACCAACTGTAACGTCTGTATAGACGCCATTAGCATTAATAGTTCCCGATGTAGTGTCCCAACCACCAAGCCATGATCCGAACATCATTCCTTTTGAACTAAAACTAACTCCAGAATAAGTATAATCAAGAGTAGTTACGTTTCTTTCGTTAGGTTGAAGCTGGAAAGTTAGCTGAGCATTCTTTCTTAGTCTGTCGTTATCTTTTATTTGATAAGCAGTAGGTTCTTGATAGAAAGTAACACCGTCTGTTCTTGTGCTGTTATTAGTAACATTAGTTTGTGTTGCTGTTCTGTTATAACCTTCAATTGCAGCCATTCTTGATGGTATTAACCAATTAGCTTCTCTAGTACCCTCTTCTCTGTTTTGTCTTTCTTGATGAGAACCAGAAAATGCAAAGCCCCAAACTCCACCGTTAATAGCATATAACAATGAAACTTCAGGAGTTTCACCTTCAGTGCTAGTTGAGTCGTTAACCATTCCTGCGCTAATAGAGAACTTAGATCCTTTAATAGATAAAGGCTTAGTAGTAATCATGTTAATGGTTGATCCGATACCACCTGATGGTAGTGAATTATTTGAAGACTTGTATAGCTCAACTGCTGATACGCCTGGGGAGGCTATATCACCAAAGTTAAACGATCTACCGCCGCCCCATTGTCCTGGAACAGTAGGCATTTGACGACCATTAAGAGTAACTAAGTTCAGTTCAGGTCCAAAACCCCTAACTGCAACTCCTTCGCCCTCAACATTACTTCTATCAATAGCAACTCCAGCAACTCTAGCAAGAGATTCAGCTAAGTTTCCATCTGGAAATTTACCGAAGTCTTCAGCTGTAATAGCTTCCATTACCCCAACATTATTACGTTTGATATCAATAGCGTCTTTTAGACTAGATTTAATACCCGTAGTAACAACTTCTTCTATAGTTTCTTCTTCATTAGCTTCTTGAGCTGCTACAAAAGTAGAAAGAGGTAAAATTACCATTAGTGAAAGTAAAAATTTATTCATTGTATTCCCCATATTTTGATTAGTAGATAGGCTT
>Ga0308016_10001650_pt1 | contig 11036 bp, 12 predicted proteins | sample Neamet233_FD_203129 | JGI IMG/M metagenome (GOLD analysis project Ga0308016, IMG submission 203129) | Marine microbial communities from water near the shore, Antarctic Ocean - #233 | ecosystem: Environmental > Aquatic > Marine > Unclassified | place: Southern Ocean | collected 2014-07-28
AAATATCTCTATCTTTACAGGTGCCTGGTTCTGACTCATCTCCATTTATAACTAGATAATGAGGTCTTGAACCTAATTCTTTTGGTGCAAAAGACCATTTTAAACCGGTTGGAAATCCAGCACCTCCTCTACCTCTAAGCTCTGAGGCTTTAACTTCAGTTATTATCCAATCTCTACCTTTATTAATTAAATCTTTGGTGTTTGTCCAATCTCCTCTTATTTTTGAAGACTCCAAATCTGAACCTTTATCGTTATATAAATTCTGAAATATTCTATCTTCGTCTTTAAGCATTTTTTAAATCCATAAGTGTTTTTCTATTATTTTCAGGTTCATTGTTTATGCGACCTCTATATGATCCCGGCTTAGGTGTATCACCACTTAAGATCTTATCTAAAATTTTTATTGTTTTTTCTTTGTCTAAATCTTCATAATAATCATCATTGATTTGTAACATGGGCGCATTAACACAGGCTCCTAAACACTCGACTTCCATCCAAGAACAACTTTGATCCTTTGATAGTTCATTTTCATTTTTGGAAATTTTTTCTTTACAGGCTTCAACAAGTTTATATGCACCCCTAAGCATGCATGGTGTTGTTGTACAAACCTGTATGAAAAATTTACCAACAGGAGCAAGGTTATACATTGTGTAAAATGTTGCTACTTCATAAACTTTTATATAGGGCATGTCTAAAAATTTACCGATATACTTCATGGCAGCTAATGGAATCCAGTTACTATTTTGTTTTTGTGCTAAGTAAAGTAAAGCCATTACTGCACTCTGTTGTTTATCTTTAGGGTATTTTACAATAATTGATTTTGCTGCCTCTAATGAAGAGGGACTGAATTCAAAATTTTTAGGTTGTTCCTTTGAAGGTCTTCTTAAACTCATTATCTATCTACCTCTCCAAAAACTATGTCCAAAGACCCTAATACAGCTGGTACATCGGCAAGCATATGGCCTTTAATTAAGTAATTCATTGCAGCCAAGTGAGAAAACCCTGGGGCTCTTATTTTACACTTATATGGTTTGTTAGATCCATCAGATATTAAATAAACACCAAACTCACCTTTGGGAGCTTCAACAGCTGTATAAATTTCATCTTTATCTACACGGTAGCCTTCAGTAAATAGTTTAAAATGATGAATTAAAGCTTCCATAGATTGCTTAATATCTTTTTTTGGTGGAGGGCTTATTTTTCCATCTAATGATTTAATTGGACCTTTGGTCATTTTAGCCAAACATTGCTTAATTATTAAAACACTTTCTCTCATTTCATCTATTCTACATAAGTATCTATCATAACAATCTCCATTTTTCCCAACAGGTATCTTAAATTCTAATTGTTCATAACATTCGTATGGTTGTGATTTTCTTAAATCCCAAGGAACCCCTGAGCCTCTAATCATAACACCACTGAAAGAATAATCTAAAGCATCTTCCTTGGTCACGATTCCAATATCAACATTTCTTTGTTTAAATATTCTATTGTCAGTCAATAATGTTTCCAGATCATCAATTATTTTAGGAAAAGTTTCACAAAATTTTCCTATGTCTTCTTCTAAACCAGTTGGTAAATCCTGATGGACTCCTCCTGCTCTAAAATAATTCGCATGTAATCTTGAACCTGAGGCTCTTTCATAAAACGTCATTAAAGTCTCACGTTCTTCAAAACCCCACAAAGAAGGTGTTAATGCACCAACATCAAGTGCTTGAGTGGTTACATTTAATATGTGACTTAAAATTCTTCCAATTTCACAAAACATGACTCTTATAAATTGAGCTCTAATTGGCACATTAATCTTTAATATTTTCTCTATAGCCAAAGCAAAAGCATGCTCTTGATTCATTGGAGCAACATAATCAAGTCTATCAAAATAAGGTACGGCTTGCATGTATGTTTTGTTTTCTATTAATTTCTCAGTACCACGATGTAATAGTCCAATATGTGGGTCAGCTTTTTCTACAACTTCCCCATCCAATTCTAAAATCAGCCTTAATACCCCATGTGCAGCAGGGTGTTGAGGTCCAAAATTTAGATTTAATGTTTTAGTTTTTTTTGTCATTTTCCTTATCTGTCAGTTTTTTGATATACTTGGTTCCTTCCCAGGGACTTTCATAATCAAAATTTCTATAATTTTGTTCTAATTTAACTGGTTCTTTGATTACTTTTTTTTGTTCTTCACTATATCTAACCTCGGTGTGGCCTGTTAAGGGGAAGTCTTTTCTTAAAGGATGCCCTTCGAAGTCATAATCCGTAAGTATTCTTCTTAAGTCTGGATGATCTTTAAATTTGACTCCATACATATCAAAAACTTCACGCTCCATCCAATTAGCAGCTGGATATATTGCTGTTAATGATGGGATAACCTCATTTTCATTAATCAAATAGCTCAATATAATACGTTGATTAAATTCGTGACTTAGAAATAAATAAACAACTTTAAAACGTTTTGTCATTTCTGGGTAATCCACTATAGTTATATCAATTAATTGTCTAAATTTTGTATTTTCATTACTTTTGATAAACAGCGTAACATCAATTAAATCTTCACTATCAATATTTATATAGAGTTGTGCGTGTCTAATTTCAGATTTTTTAATCTTAGTTGTGAGTTCAGAATTAATTTTTTTTTCAAGGTCTGTTAAGTTAATCATATTAATTATCTATCGAAAGATCCATTGTTTCTAATTTTTTTTTGAAGCTGCATAATACCATACAGTAACGCTTCTGCTGAAGGTGGACAACCAGGCACATAAATATCAACAGGAACAATTTTATCGCAGCCACGAACAACAGAGTAGGAATAATGATAATAGCCACCACCATTAGCACAACTACCCATAGATATAACATATCTTGGTTCTGGCATTTGATCATAAACTTTTCTTAAAGCTGGTGCCATTTTATTTGTCAACGTGCCCGCAACAATCATAACATCAGATTGTCTAGGTGAACCACGTGGAGCCGCACCAAATCTTTCTAGATCATATCTTGGCATTGCAGTTTGCATCATTTCAACTGCACAGCAGGCTAAACCAAAAGTCATCCAATGTAATGACCCTGCTCTTGACCAGTTAATAAGATTATCAAGTGAAGTTGTTATAAAACCATTTTTACTAAAATCTTCTGAAAGTTTTTTAAATTCTTCTGGTATTTGTTTATCTTTATTTTCTAAATTCATATTTAATTTTTACTCCCAATCGAGAGCGCCTTTTCTCCATTCATAAATAAATCCAACCGTAAGTATAAATAAAAAAATCATCATTGAAGAAAAACCTAATAAGCCTATATTTCCCAGAGAGATTGCCCAAGGAAAAAGAAACGCTATTTCTAAATCAAAAATTATAAAAAGGATTGCCACTAAATAAAACCTAACATCAAATTCTATTCTTGAGTCTTCAAAAGGATCAAACCCACACTCATAAGCAGATAATTTTTCTGGATCAGGATGCTTTGGTGAAAGAATTAAATTAATAACTACAAAGGCACAACTTAATCCAAGGGCTATTATTAGAAATAATATAATAGGCAGATAATCTTTTAAAAATTCTGAAAGCATGAAGTCTATATAGCAGTTTTTATATCATGTTGAAGTGCTCTTACGTCACAATTTATGTAATATTCCCATTAAAATAAGAAAAGTGGCGGGAGTGAAGGGACTCGAACCCTCGACCTATCGCGTGACAGGCGATCGCTCTAACCAACTGAGCTACACCCCCACTTTTCTTATTTTGGTGGGTAGTAAAGGACTCGAACCTTTGACCCCCTCGGTGTAAACGAGATGCTCTACCAGCTGAGCTAACCACCCAAAATCAAATAACTCGTTTATTTATAACATTAATTTTTAGAAAGCAAATGTAAACAATGCCTAGATTTAAGCCAAATAGTGAACAAACTCAATCCCAACGATTACGTCTCTTCTATTAAGCAAGATATTACTGAATACTAGCTTGAGATTTGTCTTCAGATTTAGAAATTTTTTCAACCTCTACCCACTCAACTCTTTTTAACTCTTTTGTTAAAGCTATTTTTAACACTTCATCCGCATGCTCTACTGGAGTAATTTTAATATCATCAGTTATTTTTTTAGGCATATCGACTAAATCTTTTTCATTTTCCTTAGGAATAATAACTTGTTTAATACCAGCTCTATGCGCTGCTAATAATTTCTCTTTTAATCCACCAATTGGCAAAACCTGTCCAGTTAATGTTACTTCACCTGTCATAGCAACATCTCTTCTAACAGGATTATTAGTGATAGCTGATACTATAGATGTAACCATTCCAATACCAGCAGATGGACCATCCTTAGGCGTGGCACCTTCTGGTACATGTATATGGAAATCTTTTTTTTCAAACAAGGGTGGAATAATTCCATATTCTAAACTTTTGGATCTAATAAATGATTTTGCTGCTTTAATTGATTCCTGCATTACTTCCCCTAGTTTACCTGTAATTTGCATTCGGCCTTTACCAGGCATAATGACTGTTTCAATCTTAAGAATTTCACCACCATATTCTGTCCACGCTAAACCTGTGACAACACCAATCTTATCTTCACTCTCAAGTTCACCAAATTTAAATTTCTGTATTCCTAGATAGTCTGATAAATTTTTTAAATCAATATTAACCTCTTTTTCTTCACCTGTTATAACTTTTTTAACAACTTTTCTTGCAACTTTTGAAATTTCTCTTTCTAAATTTCTAACCCCAGATTCTTTTGTATAACTTCTAATAATTTCTTTAATTATATCTGCAGACAGTGTCATTTCTTTTTCTTTAACACCATTGTCTTTAATTTGTTTTGGTAGAAGATACTTATTAGCAATATTGATTTTTTCATCTTCTGTATAACCGGCTAATCTAATGACCTCCATTCTATCTAATAATGGTGGTAAAATATTTAGAGTGTTAGCTGTGGTTACAAACATGACATCAGATAAATCATAATCTACTTCTAGATAATGATCGTTAAATGTTGAATTTTGTTCTGGATCCAAAGCTTCTAATAAAGCAGAAGACGGATCACCCCTATAGTCATTTCCAATTTTATCTATTTCATCAAGTAAAATCAAAGGGTTTTTAGTTCCAGCTTTCTTCATCATTTGAATTATTTTTCCTGGTAAAGAGCCAATATAAGTTCTTCTATGGCCTCTAATTTCAGCTTCATCGCGCATTCCACCAACAGAAACTCTCACAAACTCCCTGTTTGTAGCTTTCGCAATAGACTTACCTAAAGATGTTTTTCCAACACCAGGAGGACCAACTAGACACAAAATGGGACCTTTAATTTTTTCCATTCTTTTTTGAACAGCTAAAAATTCAATAATTCTTTCTTTCACTTTTTCTAAACCAAAGTGATCAGCATCAAGTACGGCTAATGCTTTTTTAAGATCCATAGCAACTTCACTTTTTTTAAACCAAGGTAGGTCAATCATCCAATCAAGATAGTTTCTAATAACAGTCGCTTCCGCTGACATAGGGCTCATGTTCTTTAATTTCTTAAGCTCTGCCATACATTTCTTTTCAACGTCTTTTGGCATTTTGGATTTTAAAATAGATTTATTAAGACTTGATGTTTCATCTTTACCATCTTCAATTTCACCCAATTCCTTTTGAATAGCTTTAAGTTGTTCATTTAAATAATATTCTCTTTGAGTTTTTTCCATTTGGGTTTTAACACGACCTCTAATTCTTTTTTCAACACCAATAATGCTAGTCTCATTTTCCATAATCTTAATTATAGAATTAAGTCTCTTTTTAACATCGATGGTTTCAAATATTTGTTGTTTTTCAGAAATCGTTGCCGTTAAATGTGAAGCAATATTGTCTGCTATATGGGATGCATCAGTTAATTTTTTAATATTATTTATTGTTTCACTAGAAACTTTTTTATTGATCGACGTCAGTTTTTCAAGTCTTCTCACAGCAGTCATTGCAAGTGGAATTAAATCTTCATCTTTTATTACAACATCGTGATGATGGGCATATTCACAAACAATAAATTTATCATTATCTTTAAAGTCTAATACTTTAACTCTTTTATTTCCTTCAACTAAAACTTTTACTGTTCCGTCTGGCAATTTCAATAATTGAAGAATATTACCCTCACAACCATACATAAAAATATCTGTTTTTTTAGGGTCGTCAATTTCTGAATTTTTTTGTGTAACAAGAATTATTTTTTTGTCTTTTTTCATTGCTTCATTTAAAGCAGATATAGATTTATCTCTTCCAACAAACAAAGGGATAACCATGTTAGGGAATACAACAATATCTCTTAGAGGTAATAAGGGTCGTTCAATTTTAACATCCATGATCTAAATATGGATATTAAATGTGATATTGCAATAGCTATTTATTAGTTATTAACGTTAAAATTAGGCAGCAGAAATTTTATTTGTCTTAGTTTTATTGTTATTTTTTGAATGAACTATAATTGGTTGAGTTAGTCCTTTGGCCGCACTAGCATCCACAATTACTTCTTCGATATTATCTTGACTAGGTAAATCATACATTGTTTTTAATAAAATATTTTCTAGAATAGATCTAAGACCTCTTGCTCCTGTTTTTTTATTAATTGCTTTTTGAGCAATCTCTTTAATACCATTTTCTTTAAAGGTTAGTTTGGCTCCATCTAATTTGAATAATTCTTGGTATTGTTTAATTAAAGAATTTTTAGGTTCTTGTAATATTTTAGCTAAAGATTTTTCATCCAGGTCTTCTAGGGTTGCTATCATTGGTAATCTTCCAATAAACTCTGGTATTAGTCCATATCTAAGTAAATCTTCAGGCTCCAAACTTTTCATCCACTCACCAGCTTTTTTATCTTCAGTTTTTTTTACATTTGCACCAAATCCAATCGATGTACCTTTGTCTCTTTGAGATATAATCTTATCAAGACCAGCAAAAGCTCCTCCACAAATAAATAAAATATTGGTTGTATCAACTTGTAAAAATTCTTGTTGGGGATGTTTTCTGCCACCTTGAGGTGGAACACTTGCTACCGTTCCTTCCATAATTTTCAGTAAAGCTTGTTGTACACCTTCACCAGAAACATCTCTTGTGATGGATGGATTCTCAGATTTTCTACTAATTTTATCAACTTCATCAATGTAAACAATGCCTCTCTGGGCCTTTTCAACATTGTAATCTGCAGCTTGCAATAATTTTAAAATAATATTCTCAACATCCTCACCCACATAACCAGCTTCTGTTAATGTAGTAGCATCAGCCATTGTAAATGGAACATCAAGAATTCTTGCTAATGTTTGAGCTAATAAAGTTTTACCACACCCTGTTGGGCCAACTAAAAGAATGTTTGATTTAGACAGTTCTACTGTCTTACTTGTTTTACTTTCATAATTTAGTCTTTTGTAATGATTGTGAACAGCTACAGATAAAACTTTTTTGGCGTGCGGTTGACCAATAACATAATCATCCAATACAGCACAAATCTCTTTAGGAGGGGGTAGTCCATCTTGATGTTTGGAAAAAGTATCTTTACTTTCTTCTTTAATAATGTCCATGCAAAGCTCGACACATTCATCGCAAATGAAAACTGTAGGGCCTGCAATTAACTTTCTTACCTCGTGTTGACTCTTGCCACAGAAAGAACAATAAAGAATATTTTTATTACTAGTTGTCATAATTTTATAAACGAATCAATTTATATACTTTAATATAAATGATACACACTAATCAAGTATACGATTAGTAACACTCAAGATGTGGTATATTAAGATCTTTTTTCTACTACTCCGTCTATCAACCCAAACTCTTTCGCTATTTCAGGAGTCATAAAGTTATCTCTCTCAAGAGCTTTTTTTACATCCTCTACAGACTTACCAGTGTGTTTTGAATAAATTTCATTAAGTCTTTTTTTTAGTGTTAAGACTTCATTAGCATGTATCTCAATATCAGTAGCCTGACCTTGAAAACCAGCCGATGGTTGATGAACCATTATTCTAGAATTAGGTAATGAAAATCTTTTCCCTTTTTCACCAGCCGCTAGAAGGAATGACCCCATTGATGCAGCTTGACCAATACAAAGGGTTGAAACATCAGGCTTAATATATTGCATAGTGTCATAAATACCTAGTCCAGCCGTAACGATTCCACCAGGACTATTTATATATAAATAAATTTCTTTTTTTGGATCCTCAGACTCTAAAAAAAGAAGTTGAGCAGTAACTAAAGAGGCCACATTGTCATTAATAGGACCTACTAAAAAAATTATTCTTTCTTTTAAAAGTCTTGAATAAATATCGTATGCTCTTTCCCCTTTATTAGATTGCTCTACAACCATAGGGACTAAGTTGTTCATGTGTTCTGAGAAATTTATAGTCATAAATTGATTCTCTTAACTTATACAACTTGTGATTACTTTTTGCTAACTTTTTTTGCTTTAGTTGTTGGTGTATTTAATTTTTTAGCTGTTATTGCTTTTTTTTTTGCTTCAGTTTTCTTTTCTTGAGGATAATTATGGTCTTGTTTTTGATGTTCTTTTAATATTTTTTCTGCTTCATCTTTAGTCAATTCTTTTTTATTTGGTTTTGCTTTAGTTTTAATTAAATTAATAATTTTTTCTTCATAAACTGTTCCTTTTAAACTTGCCAAAGCTTGTGGGTTTTTTTGATAAAATTCAATTACCATTTTTTCTTGTCCCGGCATCGTTCTAAGTTGTTTTTGCACTTCTACTTGAACTTCCTGTTCTGTGACATTTATTTTGTTTTGTTCACCAAATTCATTCAAAATTAGGCCAACTTTAATTCTTTTCTTGGCTACATTTTCAAAATTCTTTCTACTTTTTTTAGTATCTTCTTCAGTCATTCCTTGTGCTAATATTTTTACTTCTTCCTCTATTAAGTTGCTTGGAATTTCATCAACTTTAAAATTTTCAATTTCTTTTAAAATTTGTATTTTAGTCAATTTATCTAAGGAATTTTTATATTCATCATTGATTTGCTTCGAAACTAATGATTTTAAATCAACAAGATCTTTTGCACCTAAGTTTTTTGCAAAATCATCATCAATTTTTACATCTTCAGATTTTTTTACCGCTATAATTTTACAAACAAAGTTAGCTTTTTTCTTTGCAAATTCTTTTTGTGGATAATTTTCGGGGAGTACTGCGTCTACTAATTTTTCATCATTTTTTTTAACACCAATCAATTGTTTATCAAATCCTTTGATAAATAAATCTTTTCCAAGGATTAGTTGTGTATTTTTTCCCTCATTACCAGCAAAGTCTTTCCCATCAATTGTAGCTCTGTAATCAAAAACAACTGAGTTGCCATCTACAGCCTTAACATCGTCTGCAACATCTTTGAAGTTACTCTGATTCTTTGCTATTTCTTTAATTCTTTTATCTGTTTCACTTGCATCAATTTTAACTGAATATTCGTCAAATTTTATATTTTCTACTGATTTAAGTTCAACCTTAGGAAGCTCTGTTACAGACATTACATATTCTAAATCTTTATCTTCACCATAAGTTTTGAGATCAAGTTTGGGTTGTCCAGCTGGTTTAATTTTGTTATCATCTAATGCTTTAACTGATGTGTCTTTAAGAATCTTATCAAGAACTTCGCTAAAAACTGCTTGTCCGAATTGTCTTTTAAGAATTTCTTTAGGAACCTTTCCTGGTCTAAAGCCTTTTATGTTAACTGTTTTTTTAATTTCCTCATACTTTTCATCCATATGGCCATTCATAGTTTTTTTATCTATGAAAACCTTAATGTCTTTATTTAGACCTTTAATATTTTCTATTGTTACTTTCATAATTTTTAAAACTTCCTGGTAGGCGAAAAAGGACTCGAACCTTCACATCTTTCAATACTGGTTCCTAAGACCAGCGCGTCTACCAATTCCGCCATTCGCCCACAATTCTTGTGGGTTTATATATTATTGATATCATTTGTCCAATGACAATAATTATGAGATATATTAATAATCAATTATATTAAGTGCTAATTTAAAAAAATGATTATATCTCCTTGTATAAGCATATGCAAAACTGACCCTCAGACTGGTTATTGTTACGGATGTGGTAGAAATGATGCTGAAAAAAAATTATGGAAATTTGAACTTACTACTGATGAGTGGAAAAATGATAATTTAACCAATATTCAAAAAAGACTTACTGGATGGCAATTAGAAAGTTTTAAAGATTCTTATGAACATAAATTAAAAAATGGTATTTCTCTTTTTAAAAAAAATTTGATAAAATGAATAAAACAATAATAATTAGCGTAATTTATATAATTGGAGTCTTAATTGGTGCCTTTTTTTTAGATTTTTGGGGTGCAGAAACATCATTTGTAAAAACTGTTTCAGTATTTATATGGACAATTATTTTTTTAATCACACTATTTTATTCTGATAAATATGAAAAAAAATAGTTTTTCCAGAAATAATATTTTAGATATTGAAAAATCATTAATAGTTAAAAATTATATTTTTGACAACAAGACATATAAAAACATAAAAGAGCAGACTTAAGTATAAAGAAAGAGAGCACTGTAGAAAGATTTGTGTATGAGGAGAAAAATTTAATCTTTACAGATAGAGTTGGTTACCATCGATTTTATATTCAGCTATTTTTTGAAAAAATAATTCTTTAATAAATATTAAAACTGTAATTAATGTGAAGAAGCTATTCCAAAATATCAACTTGTAAGAAGGCAGAGTTTTTTGAAAAAGAAAGTTAAGACTTTTTATTTGTAGAAGTGGTCTTGTTGGTCTTGATAAAAAAATTTAATTTTTTTGCTCCAAATTTAGTATTTGTGATATTACTTCGATGCTTTGCAAAAGCTTGTTTTTGAGCTAGCTTCATTGCTTTTTTTGATGACATTTATGTATTCTATGTTTTATTATAAAAAAATATACATTTAATTGCTAGAAGTTTTTTGCCTAGCTAGAATATTAAGATTTTTATCTGCTATAATAATTTCACCTGATGAAACAGATAAATTTAAAATTTCAGAAATTACAACATAATGTGTAACAAAAATTAAATTACCTTTACC
>Ga0308016_10001653_pt1 | contig 11022 bp, 9 predicted proteins | sample Neamet233_FD_203129 | JGI IMG/M metagenome (GOLD analysis project Ga0308016, IMG submission 203129) | Marine microbial communities from water near the shore, Antarctic Ocean - #233 | ecosystem: Environmental > Aquatic > Marine > Unclassified | place: Southern Ocean | collected 2014-07-28
AGTAATTGCTCGACTGCTGTTCTTTTAGATTGTGTGGTTCTTTGAGTTGTAGAGCAGCCTATAAGGAAAGCAATAGAAGCAGAACAGATTAATATGATTCTGAGAGTATTGTGCATAGAGTTATTTTCCCCGTGTTTTTGATACATGTATATGTATTGTTATTTTTTAAATATATACGGAGACACAAAATTAGTGATCCGAATTTCTATTTTTTATTTTTTATTTTCCAGCCATTTTTATCTTTCATACATTTTATGCGTAATCTGTCTGAAAGGCATGGATCAGAAACCTTGCCTAAGGTATATGCCCCAGTTTTTTTATTTTCAGCTAACCTAGCCTTCTTCTTTTTTGCTTCTTTTACTCTTACTTGCCGATCTGCAATTTTCCCACAATCTTTGTAATCACGGATAAATTCATTGCTTCCCTTCGGATTAAACATTGTTGAGATATTTCCATATCCTTTTGTAGGATGATTCCATTTGATAGCAACGCATCCATTCAATGTTAGTGCAATCAAGATTAAAAATATTTGCTTATTCATACTAGTAAATTATTAACATGTTAGAATTGTGGTCGAATTATTTGTGTAGTTGTGTGATAACTTTGTCCTATTGTAAACTCTAATCGAAGAGCAAGAGAACATAGTCTAAAATAATCGAATAAATCAATAGCCCGGATGGTGAAATTGGTAGACACAAGGGACTTAAAATCCCTCGGACTTAATCGTCCATGCCGGTTCGATTCCGGCTCCGGGCACCAACGCATTAATCTAAATAATCTTTTTTCTATACCTCCCACCTTGTGCGGCAAGAGCTTATCTAAGCCGCTACCTTGCGCGCGAGGAGCGCTAAATTAAAAAACATCATTTAATAATATAAGGCAGTAATTATTTAGAGGCATAAAGTATTAATGACGCAATTAAAACAAGAGGCGTAACCCAGAAAAAAATAAATTAGTAGTGAGTGTTCCCCTTAGTATCCTGACTAAAAATATTCACCCATTTATTTAAGCGGCGGGCCCAGATAGAAGTAATATAAAGTAAGACCTGAGTGTCTTCCCCTTCATTTCTTAAAAATGTAGCAGTTGCTGAGTAAGTCAGACTTGCAATTTCTGGGCCAAGTTGTATTAACTGTGATGAGCCTATTTCGTAGCATGAAATAATAGGACCGTTCCGAAGGAGTTCTAAGTGATCTTCCTTAGAACCTAAACCGGTTTCGTAGACCCCTAAGAAGTCGTCTGAAAGAAGTCTGGAATTGGCATTTTTGTCGCCGTTTTTTAAGGCCTCCCAAACCTGTATTTCCAGTCCCAAAAAGAAATTAAGATCATATTTCAAATGGCCTCCCTAGTTGTTACAACGTATAAAGTTAGTAAGTATTAAAACTAAACAATCAGTCCATGTTTTGCAATATTTTATTACGTAATTTATAGGCAATAAAAGGATAAAAGCTTATTTAAATACTATAAGAGGACTGCTCTGACTACAACATGTAGTCAGAATAAATGCATCAGATAGGCTATGGTGTGTATTTGAAATTACAATACAATGTCAGGAAGGTTGTCATGCTTAAATTTAGGATATATTGAATAAAAAACAACAAGTTATATTAATAGTATTAATAATTGACAACAAAAAGAAGTAAGAGTTCAATAATATATAGACAGAGTGATTTGTTTGTTGTATGTTTTGGTTGTGATGTTTTTTCAGGGGTGCCATGAAGCGGTATCTGAAATTATAAGTTTTATGGCAACAAACACCCTTGCCAATTCATTGCGATTTAAGTTGTAGAAAGTTGTTGCAGATTCATGTATTAATTTTTACAGTTACAGTTGTAGATTTTGTTACAGATTGATGTATTAATTTTTGCAGTTACAGTTGTAGAATTTTGTTACAGATTCATGTATTCAGTTTGTTCTACTTAAACTCTCAGGGAGGAGTAAATTATTATGAAACATCGTCATTTAATTAAATCACTTGCAATTGCAGCATCACTTAGTGTGATGGGTGCAAATGCTTACGCTGCTGATACCATTAAGGTAGGGATTCTACATTCTCTATCAGGTACCATGGCTATTTCTGAAACTGCATTAAAAGAAACAGCACTCATGACCATCGCCGATATCAATGCTAACGGTGGTGTATTGGGTAAACAGTTGGAAGCTGTAGTAGTTGATCCAGCTTCAAACTGGCCGCTATTCGCTGAAAAAGCCCGTCAACTATTAGGACAGGATAAAGTTTCAGTGGTATTTGGTTGCTGGACATCAGTTTCACGCAAATCAGTTCTGCCAGTATTTAAAGAGCTAAACGGTCTTCTATTTTACCCAGTGCAATATGAGGGTGAAGAGCTAGAATATAACGTGTTCTATACCGGTGCTGCACCTAATCAGCAAGCAATTCCGGCAGTAGAGTACTTGATGAGCGAAGACGGCGGCGCTGCTAAACGCTGGGTCTTGCTTGGAACCGATTATGTTTATCCTCGTACCACCAATAAGATTCTACGTGCGTTCTTGAAATCTAAGGGTGTTGCAGATAAAGATATCGATGAAGCATACACTCCATTCGGTCATAGTGATTATCAAACTATTGTTGCCAACATTAAGAAATTTTCTCAAGGTGGCAAAACTGCGGTAATTTCTACCATCAATGGTGATTCAAACGTTCCTTTCTATAAAGAGCTAGGTAATGCTGGCCTGAAAGCTACCGATGTACCAGTAGTTGCTTTCTCAGTTGGTGAAGAAGAGCTACGTGGTGTTGATACCAAACCTCTCGTAGGTCATCTTGCTTCATGGAACTATTTCCAGTCGCTCAAAAATAAAGAAAACAAGAGCTTCATCAAGATGTATAAGGATTGGGCTAAAAAAGCTAAACTGCCAAACCCTTCTAGCGTTGTAACCAATGATCCTATGGAAGCTACATACATTGGTATACATATGTGGAAGCAGGCTGTAGAGCAAGCTGGAACTACTGACGTTGATAAGGTGATTGCAGCTGTAGGCGGTCAAACCTTTAAAGCGCCAAATGGATTCACCATTAAGATGGATGAAAAAAACCATCACCTGCACAAACCGGTATTTGTCGCGGAAGTACGTGCCGACGGCCAGTTTAATGTAGTGTGGAAGACAAAGGGTCCTGTTCAGGCAGCACCGTGGAGTCCACATATTGCAGGTAACGACAAGAGAGATGGCTTTGCAACTAAGCCTTAATCGAGTCAAGCAATAAATTAAAACGCCTCCGGCCAAAACCGGGGGCGTTTTTTTTGTTTATTACTACTGCGGATTGTTTTATAACCAATGCGCCTGTTGTGATGGCAAATAGAATGCTAGCCAGGGTATTAAAAATTTATTTAAAGCGATTGTAGTGCGGAATTAACTTGTAGTTAAGTAGTTAGCTCTTATAGAAAGGAGAAAATTAATAAATTATTACTGGCGTTAGTATTCTGTTTCGCCTAATTCATATAAAGTTATTTATTGTGGTAAGTAAATTTGAATCAGAACTAGGAAAGAGAAGAAATAGCTCATTGAATTTAGTTGCTAGCATCATAAAATAAAAAGACAAAATCTATAATAAAATTAAGAAATAAAATGGAATTTATCTTGCAAAAATACAGGGAATTTTATTTAGTATTGGTGGTTATTTTGTTACCAGGATATATTTTTAAGAGGCAAAATTATTGAGCGAAGCTTAGATAAGTAGAAAGCTTAGTTATTAGTATAGTTAAGAATGATTGAAAGTGGATATCATTAATAATACGGCGTGGAATTAAAAATTTTAAGAAACAACAGAAATTTATTATAAATAAACGTGAATGCCTGAAGAATTAATAATTAATAACCACTCGGAATCATAGGCAGCATAAGAGAAATTCCATTTTTCTTGACAAATAGGATTTGCCAGGAAATTCAGATGTCGTAAAGAAAAACAAAGCCTTATATTGTTTATATTCGTAAGAATAATTATTAGTTCATATATTTTTATAACTACCGTAGTTTTAGGCTTGACCGATCAAAATGTACTTGATATTATCCGTCTCGGATTTAGCGTTAAGTGTTCCACTAAATCCCCTGAATATTGATCAGGAAGAAAAACTAGAGTCTTGAAAAGAGACCAAAAAACATTTAGAAAAAACATATTATTTTATTTTAAATAACTCGATATTTTAATTATTTATAATTGGCTTTCCAAAAAGTCATTGGGTATAATAAATTCCATGCTTTGTAAATTACAGTTCAGGTTTTTTTCACCTACAAAAATTTTAAGAACAGCCATTCTTTTGCCTTGGTTGGCGGCAATATTTTCCATGCCGGTAAATGCTTCTCTTATCGAAGGATTTCCATTAGACCCGGAGTTAGTCCATCAATTAAATGGGGATGGTAATAAGGCAAAGACAAATGCCATTAAACAGTTAACTCTCCTCGCAACCCCCGAAGCAGTACAACTACTAACAGCACTAGCTGAAGAAAGATTGATGATTGCTGGCGACAGCGGAGAGCTTCTTCTGCGCGTGGAAGGTGAGAAGGCCTTTGATGCTGCCACAGGTGTAGAATTTTCGCCTGTACCGGAAGACATGGATCAGTTGTACCCAAATAATCGTGTGCGTGTTGTATTAAATACCAGCATGTCTATATTGAAGTTATTTAACCCAGATCGGGAAATAAGGCTTGAAGCGGCTAAGCAAATTGAAGATACAGGTGGAGCGGATGAGATGTTCCTGCCCATCATGGATCGCGTACTGGCAAAAGAGAGCGACTCTGAGATCAAAGAAATAATAACGTTAGTAAAGGCCATGATTGGTGTCAAAAGCTCTGATCCATCAATAAGGCTGAAAGCAGTACAAGATTTGGGAGAGAGTGATAACCCAGATATTAAATTAAAGCTTACCGAGATGACTGATCCTGCCAATGAAGCAGATAACTCAGTACGGGCAGCAGCAGCAGAATCATTAGCATCTCTGGAACAGAAGATGTTAATAGGTGAGACAATTACCCGTGTCTTTACTGGGTTAAGTCTAGGAAGTATTCTTTTATTAGCTGCGCTTGGCCTAGCTATCACATATGGTGTTATGGGTATTATCAACATGGCTCATGGCGAGCTATTGATGATTGGTGCCTTTGCAACATTCGTAGTACATGATTTCTTCCGCGATCATTTTGCTGAGTTTTTTGATTGGTATATAGTTGCTGCCGTACCGGTGGCATTTTTTAGTGCCGCTATCGTAGGTGTAATAATGGAGCGTACAGTCATTCGCTGGCTTTATGGTCGTGCACTTGAAACACTGCTAACTACTTGGGGTATATCACTAATTCTGATTCAAACAGTTCGAGTAATGTTTGGTACATTTAATCAAGAAATAGCAAATCCTGGATGGCTATCAGGTAGCGTGGAAGTGATGAGTAACGTAAATCTTCCTTGGAATAGATTGGTAATTATCGGATTCGCAGTATTAGTATTAGTATTAGTATGGTTATTACTTAACCGTACACGGCTTGGATTATTTGTCCGGGCGGTAACACAGAATCGTACTATGGCAGGTTGTGTAGGAGTCCCTACAGCTTATATAGATACAGTAGCATTTTCATTAGGTGCAGCTATCGCAGGATTGGGTGGTGTCGCATTATCACAAGTTTCTAATGTCGGTCCGGAAATGGGTCAGGGTTATATCGTTGATTGCTTTATGACAGTGGTGTTAGGTGGCGTAGGTCAGCTAGCAGGTACCGTATGGGCATCAATGGGTATTGGAATTGTTACAAAACTAGTTGAGGGTGGATTAGGCGCTGTATTTGCGAAAGTGATAGTACTTGCCATCATCATCCTCGTTATTCAGAAACGACCACAGGGAATATTTGCCCTAAAAGGCAGGACTGCTGACTAAAAACTATGTCTAACGCGCGCACCCCATTTGTTGTAAGATTTTTCTCTGCTACCGGCCGTACTGGCTGGATAGCACTAGTTCTGTTTGCTCTATTGACTATTGTGGCAGTACCGGTATGTCACCTTATGTTTCAAGAAGGTGACGCCCTATTTATCTCTACTTTCTATGTAACACTTATTGGTAAGATAATGTGTTATGCAATTGTAGCAGTTGCAATGGATTTGATCTGGGGGTACGCAGGGGTTCTGTCCTTAGCCCAGGGATTATTCTTCGCACTTGGTGGATATGCTTTCGGTATGTACTTAATGAGAAGTATCGGTCTAGATGGCGTATATCAATCACATCTTCCTGACTTTATGGTTTTTCTGGATTGGAAAGAGTACCCATGGTTCTGGGCATTCACAGATAGTTTCGTATACGCAATATTCTTAGCTATAGCTGCACCAGGATTACTAGCCTTTATATTTGGCTTCTTTGTTTTCCGGTCACGTGTTAAGGGTGTTTATTTTGCCATTATTTCTCAGGCAATGTTATATGCTTTCCTATTATTGTTCTTCATGAACAATACTGGTTTTGGCGGAAACAATGGTTTTACAGATTTCAAGCGTATCCTCGGATATGATATTACTTCTCCTGAAATGAGAGCTACGTTGTTTGCATTAAGCTCAGCAACATTGATGTTTGCACTAATATTTGGGCGCTATGTAGTAACTTCAAAATATGGCCGCATACTGACTGCGATTCGTGATGCAGAAATGAGGGTTATGTTTCTTGGTTACAACCCATTATGGTATAAACTTTTCATTTGGACGGTTGCAGCGATAATATGTGGAATTGCCGGGGCACTTTATGTACCTCAGGTTGGTATAATAAATCCTAGTGAAATGGCAACAGCTAATTCAATTGAGATTGCTATTTGGGCCGCTATCGGTGGTCGGGGTACTCTGGTTGGACCTGCGATAGGAGCTTTCGTTGTTAATTTATCTAAGAGTTGGTTCACAGTAGCATTTCCTGAATACTGGCTATACTTCCTCGGGTTATTGTTTGTATTGGTTACCCTATTGTTGCCACAAGGATTAGTAGGTCTATACCAGCAACTGCGAGCACGGAGTACACGATGAGTGATGTAACAACAGACACAAGCAATATAAAGGCAGAGGCTTCTTCTACTGCAACTACACCAAAGAATGATGATGTAATCTTAGAAATTGCAAATATTTCTGTTTCATTCGACGGTTTCAAGGCGCTTAATGACCTTAGTATGAAATTTATGCGCAATGAATTGCGATGCATTATTGGTCCTAATGGTGCTGGTAAGACAACAATGATGGATTGTATTACTGGTAAAACTAGACCAGATGAAGGTACTTGCACTTTCAATAATACTGTTGACCTTTCACTGCTAACTGAGGCTGAGATTGCTTTGGTGGGCATAGGTAGAAAATTTCAAAAACCAACTATATTTGAAAGTCACACCGTATTTGAAAATCTTGAATTAGCAATGAAAACTGATAAGACTGTTTTCTTTAGTTTATTTGCTGTAGTTGATGATGTTATGCGGGATCGTATTTCAGATACATTAAAAAAAGTTAATCTTGGCGAACACGCTGATCAACTTGCTGGACGCTTGTCTCATGGTCAAAAGCAGTGGCTTGAAATTGGCATGTTATTAATGCAGGATCCTCAATTGTTATTACTGGATGAACCTGTTGCTGGTATGACTGATGATGAAACCGAACGTACAGGTGAGTTATTTAATTCGCTGAAAGGTAAGCATTCGCTAGTTGTGGTTGAGCATGATATGGATTTTGTTGCACAACTTAAGAGTATGGTTACTGTACTTGATCAGGGTGCTATGTTGTGTGAAGGTGAGATGGCTGCAGTGCAGGCAGATCCGAGAGTCATTGAGGTTTATTTAGGACGTTAATTATGCTAAAGGTAGAAAACCTTAATCAGAAATATGGTGGTAGTCATATTCTTCGGGACTTATCTTTTGATTTGAAGATAGGTGAAGTAACTTGTTTGCTCGGCCGAAATGGCGCTGGAAAGACTACCTTACTTAAAACTCTCATGGGCGTAGAGAAATCTGCTTCTGGTAACATTATTTTTGATGGTAGTGATATGACCCATGAACCATCGTACAAAAGAGTGCGCCATGGTATTGGTTATGTTCCCCAGGGACGTGAAATTTTTCCCCGTCTTACAGTTTTAGAAAATCTAATGATGGGTCTGGCTTCTAAGCCATCTGGAACTCCCTTGCCACCACGTATATACGAGATGTTTCCAATATTAAAGCAATTCCTTAAGCGCCGGGGTGGCGATCTATCTGGTGGGCAGCAGCAACAGCTTGCTATTGGTCGTGCTTTAGCGATTTCTCCGCAGCTATTAATTTTGGATGAGCCTACTGAAGGTATACAACCATCTATTATTAAAGATATTGAACGTGCTATTCGTAGCTTAGCTGAGGAAGGTAATATGGCAATCTTATTGGTTGAACAATATTATGATTTCGCACATTCTCTTGCTGACCAGTATTTATTAATGGAACGTGGTGAATTTATTAAACGTGGCTCAGGTGAAGACATGGAAAAAGATGGTATACGGGAAGCACTTTCAGTTTAGTTTCTCTACACTTTTTTTATTTAATTAAAACTTATTCTGTTACATATCATTAATAATTTTAGTAACAAATAAAAAAGCCTCCAGCTGAATTGGAGGCTTTTTTATTTGTTACTAATGATAATTTGATGGTTAGGTTATTTATTGTATTTAATTTTCTTGCTTTTATTTAAATGAGTAACGCTGCTGCAACATTTCTTCCTTCTGCCATAAGGATATTATAGGTTCGGCACGCAGCATTAGTATCCATCACTTCAACGCCTATTTTTAATTTTAATAAATTTTTTGTTACTAGTGGAGATGGAAAGCGTAAGGTAGTACCAGTACCTAATAAGATAATTTCTGGTTCATATGGAATTAGCAGCTCAAAATGTTCTTCTGTGAGCTGTTCAACTGTAAGTGCGTGCCAGTCTTCAATAATATTATCTGGCATTGTAATTATGCTATTTTCATATCGTTTGTTATTAACAACAACATAACCTGGTCCATAGCCGCTAAAAATATTTTTTTCGGCTGGTTTAGACAGATGTAACTTCAATATGTGTCTCCATTTGCAGCTAGATAGCTGGTCAGGTAACATTACATCTTTTTTGCGTAGTAATAAAGCAGAAATGGTGATAGAAGTAATATAGTTTTTAAAATTCTCAGACTTATCGATGTAATCCTTGGATTGTAGTATAAGTTTTTTCTCACTGTAACTTCTTACAGATTAAGACTTGGTTATTTATTTATGAAATCAATATTAAAATCTAGCAAACTTGCCAAGGTTTGTTACGACATCCGTGGGCCAGTTCATGATCAGGCTAAACTGATGGAGGAGGAAGGGCAGCACATAATCAAACTAAATATAGGAAATCCGGGATCATTTGGTTTTGATGCACCAGAAGAAATACTAAGAGATGTTATTCATAATTTATCAGATGCATCTGCTTACTGTGATTCAAAAGGTTTATTTGGTGCACGTAAGGCAATTATGCATTATGCCCAAGAGAAGAATATAGAAGATGTACAGATGGATGATATTTTTATTGGTAATGGCGTATCTGAATTAATAGTTATGTCTATGCAAGCACTTCTTGATGATGGAGATGAAGTGCTAATTCCTTCACCAGATTATCCGTTATGGACTGCAGCAGTTGTTTTGGCGGGCGGTGTTGCACAGCACTATACGTGTGATGAGAGTGCGGACTGGTTTCCTGATTTAGACGACATTCGTTCTAAAATAACATCTAGAACTAAAGCCTTAGTTATTATTAATCCTAATAATCCAACTGGGTCAATTTACTCTGATGAGTTATTGTGTGAAATTATTGATATTGCCAGAATAAATAATCTTATCATTTATTCTGATGAGATTTACGATAAGGTATTGTATGGTAATGCTGAGCATACCTCTGTTGCCTCCTTGGCTAGTGATGTTTTTTTTGTGACATTTAGTGGGTTATCTAAAAATTATCGTGTAGCAGGATTTCGAACAGGTTGGGCTATTGTCTCCGGTAAAAAAAATCATGCTCAAGATTATATTACAGGCTTAACTATGCTCGCATCAATGCGCTTATGTGCCAATGTTCCTGCTCAATATGGCATTCAAACCGCGCTTGGTGGTTACCAGAGTATTGACGATCTGGTCATGCCAACCGGGCGACTTGTAAAGCAGCGTGATCTCGCATGGAATCTTTTAACTGAAATTCCGGGTGTTACTTGCTTTAAGCCACCTGCAGCAATGTATTTATTTCCTCGTTTAGACCCAAAAATATATCCTATCAAGGATGACGAGAAGTTTGTATTAGATTTATTGATGGAGGAGAAGGTTCTATTGGTGCAGGGGAGTGGGTTTAATTGGCCATATCCTGACCATTTCCGGCTCGTTTTTCTCCCCAATAGTGACGATATTACTGAAGCAATTCGCCGTATTGCATGTTATCTTGAGCGATATCGAAAGAGTCATGGGACAAACTATTCATCGTGATATTCATGGTATAGCATTTAAATTTATATGATGAACACATCTTTGAAAAATATTTTAAAGTTACAAAAAATATTAAATATTATTATTCTTTAAATAAAAAATTATGAAACCAATTAATATAGGCTTATTAGGTATTGGAACTGTTGGAAGTGGAACTTTTGCTGTTCTTAAGCGTAACCAGGCAGAAATCGCTCGACGCGCTGGCCGGGAAATTGTTATTAAGATTATTGCAGATCGTGATATTGAGAAAGCACGAAGAATCGCCGGTGATGGTACATTGATCACATCTGATGCAAATGAGGTGGTTACTCATCCTGATGTGGATATTGTAGTTGAACTAATTGGTGGTTATACCACTGCAAAAGAACTAACGCTTAAAGCTATTGAAAATGGCAAGCATGTTGTTACTGCTAATAAGGCTATGCTTGCTTCACATGGCACTGAAATATTTGCTGCTGCGGAAAAGCAAGGAGTGATGGTGGCATTTGAAGCTGCGGTGGCTGGTGGGATCCCTATTATTAAGGCTTTGCGTGAAGGTCTAACAGCAAATCGTATCGAGTGGATTGC
>Ga0308016_10001655_pt1 | contig 11007 bp, 9 predicted proteins | sample Neamet233_FD_203129 | JGI IMG/M metagenome (GOLD analysis project Ga0308016, IMG submission 203129) | Marine microbial communities from water near the shore, Antarctic Ocean - #233 | ecosystem: Environmental > Aquatic > Marine > Unclassified | place: Southern Ocean | collected 2014-07-28
GGTGCTAGAACGCAGGTGATGAGTTATGGATTGCTAGATACTTACTAGATAGATTAACTGAGAGTTATGGATATTATATTGAGTACCATCCTAAACCAGTCAAAGGTGATTGGAATGGTTCAGGCATGCATGCTAACTTTTCAGATACTAAATTACGTGAAAGTGGTGATGAGAAAGTATTCAATAACGTCTGTGAGGCATTTGGAAAGAATATCAAAAGGCATATGGATGTATACGGGGAACATAATGAATTACGTTTAACTGGACTCCATGAAACTCAATCAATTCACTCGTTTTCATATGGAGTATCGGATAGAGGAGCTTCAATTAGAATACCTATTGGTACAGTAGAAGATGGTTGGAAAGGAAGACTCGAAGATAGAAGACCTGCTTCCAATGCTGATCCTTATAAAATCGCATCTGTAATTGTTAAAACAACCAAATCTACTTATTGATTTTTTAGTAATTTAACCACTTCATTAGCGCATCCCCATGATAGGGTTACTCCAGCTCCTCCATGACCATAATTATGTACAATAGTTTTACCACTAATTATTTCTTTTTCGAGTCTTACTTCATAACGTGAAGGCCTTAGGCCAACTGCAGTGCCGATAATTTTACTTCTATCGAGTTCGGGCCATAGTGCCTCACACTTTGTAAGGATATATTCAGTATCCTCAATTCTAATATTTTCATCCCAATCTCCTTTTTGAGCGGTACCTCCAAGAACAGTTACATCTCTACGAGGTATTGTGTAGGTTAGTGTGTCTGGTTGCTGATCAAAGCGTCCAAACCCTGGATCTTGTTCGATATATATCACCTGTCCTCTTACTGGGATAACTGTGTCATCATCACAAAGTGTAGTAGCCCCGATTCCGCAACAATTCACTACTAGATTTCCTGGTACCTCTTCCAGTGAATTGAAATTTCTTAATTCTAAAATACCACCAAGTTCTTCGAATCTAGAGAATAGCCATGGCATATACAAATTCATTTCAATGACTGGTGCTTCTATTTCCCACCCGAAAGAGTAATCTTGAACAATTTCATCTGGATGAAGGATTCTGAAATGGGGTAGTTCAAGGCTCCATCCAGGAGGTTCACATTTTTTCTCCAAATATTCCCTACCTAGCCGCATAGTGATAAATTCTAATTTATTTTCATTTTTCAGTTGTAATAATTGCTTGAATGTTTCCGATGCCCATTGATTAGTTTTCTCGATTGGTTCGGCGAGAAATGGATACCACCAAGCAGCAGCAGTGTCTGAGACGGTATTAGGGCTTATTTCTCCAGCCATTATTTTGACATTAAAACCATTTTCTAACAGCCGTATTCCAGTGCTTAATCCTGAGACTCCCGCCCCTACAACTGTGACTTGCATGTACTGAGATAAAGGTGAAGTAAATTATTTACTCGGTATCATAACAATCTTGAATGATAGCCCGTCTGGCAATCATGGGTGGTAAGTTGCCAAAAGTCAAGAAACCAAAAAAAGGTTGGTTCCGACCCGAAAAAAAACGCCCTCGCCGTGGTCCTATTGTTGAGGCTAGTGAGCGAGGTCTCCCTCCATGTCCTGCTTGTGGGGAATGGAGTATGCAGAAAGATAGTACTCGAAAGGAAATATATTGTGGTTCATGCGGTGCTATTGTTTAGTTTCCTATCGTAAATCCAATATGGCTTAGTCTCCTCCCGATAGTCGTCGCAGTGATGAAGAACCGCACCGGATACCTTGGGTATCGCGAGTGATGGGCGATCTGAGCGACACTTTGGTGAATACATTGGATCGAATCATTACTGATGAACAAGGTCGTAAATTAAAACTCATTGAGCCAGTATTTTTATCCTCAGCTCCTAATGATTTTCAATTATCCAGAGTAAGTAAACCATTTAGAAGATATTTTTCATTACTTGTAAATTCACTAGTTATGGTTTTTCTAGTTCAGGCATTTTCTGCTCAGTTAATTGGTATACTTGAAGGTGAACCATTGTATGTTATTGGTTGTAGCTTCGTAACTTTACCTTGCTTAACGTTTCTTCTTTATTTTCACCGGCCCAAATTATTAGAAGTACGTTTAGTGGTTCCTTATGATGGCGGTATGAATGTTCATCCTATACCTGAAGGTGGTTCTATTCAGACTACTATGTCTAGTAAAATGTTCAGATTTTTAGTAAGAGATGATTCAGTAATAGATACGCCTCCATCTTTATGGATTTGGTTAGTATTCTTTATATCTTTATGTATCACGTTTGCCATTGCAATTCTCGAGATATTAGGTGGAGATTATGGTGTAATTTTTTCTTTAGTTATGGCGTTGCCCATGACGCTTATTTTATTCTCGATACCAGTTTATGCTTGGTGGGCATCATCTAATTCTTGGATTGGACTCCCAACTCGTTTGAGGGATGCAGAGATTTGGTTGATTGCAGGGATGGCTGCAGGAATACCCGCAATAATCGTTAACAGTTGGTTAACTCCAATTCTAGTCCCATCCTCTTGGTCAGTAAGTTCGCAGGATTTTATCACTTATACTATGAGTGCTCCCATAGGTGAAGAAATATTCAAGTTCCTTGCAGTTATTTGTTTTGTTTCATCAATAAAGGGCCCTAAAAGTGGGTTTCAGATAGGCTTTACGGTTGGCTTAGGCTTTGCAATTGCTGAAAACTTCCAATATCTTTTGCTGTCCTACGGTGGCGGAGGATTCACAGGTCTTTTCATCACATCCTTAATCAGAGGTATTGGGTCAATACCCGGACACGCAGTATGGACTTCTTTTAGTGGAGCAGCACTCGGTTGGTGGTTAAGTGAATCTAAGAATAAAGCAAAAGTTATTTTTCTAATTCATCGACTTACTTCTAAATCAATGGATATCATTGAAAGTATTGGTATCGATGTAGATATGGATGGTGATAACTCTGGCTATGATGGTCCAGAATATACTATGTTACAGGCACTTAGAGATGTTGAATATCCTATTGGGGTTCCGAATTGGTCAATTTCTAAAAATAATACAAATACTATTTCGACATCTCTTATTTCTCCCCCTAACTCGATATGGTCGAATATGCCTGATTCATTGGATGTTGACGGTGATTTAATTCTTAAAAACCCCGAAGAATCACCATTTATTTCCGAACCAATTATGAAAATAATTCCACCTAAATCCTTACTATTAGGATTATTAATAGCCATTTTTGGGCATTCATTTTGGAACGGTTCAGGATTAGTAATTTCATATTTTGGATATGAGTTTGGTTTCTCAGAGGATCAGGTGATTTTGGTATCTTTGTTGTGGATTATAATTTTAGTCATTATAGTGCTGTTAGCATCTTCTTTATTGATGAGAGGAATTAATTCTCTATCTGAATAAGGCTCATATTATGGCGAGAATAGACTCTATCTCTCCGAACCCTTCATGACCAACTGTATTCGCAGGATGTTTAGGTGTCAACAGTGAATGTGGGAGATGAACAAATAATTTCTATCGCTCTTGTAGTTGCATTATTGGCATTTTCACGAATAAAAGATCTTCTTGATTTCAGTGGTATTGTTGCCGCTACTTTTACTGGATTAACAGTCTCATTGTTGGGGCATTGGACTTGGTTAGTAGCATTATTTATATTTCTTATAACAGGTTCTTTAGCAACTAAATGGCGAATTGAAGAGAAGAAAGCACTTTCTCTTGAAGAAGCAAATGAAGGTCTTAGGGGATGGCGTAACGTATTAGCAAACGGTGGTGCAGTATCATTGGTTGCAATTTATAATTATATTTCACCAGGTGAAGAATGGATATATTTAGCTGCTATAGGTAGTATATCAGTGGCCTTATCTGATACTTTGGCCTCAGAGATAGGTTCTCTTGATTTACGGACTAGATGTATAACTACACTTCAGTCAGTTCCTGCTGGTACGAATGGAGGGATGTCACCCACAGGGACGGTTGCAGCTTTTTTTGGTGCTTTAATCATCGCAGTAATTGGTGTAATATTATCTCCTACTGATTCCAGTATCTCGAATATTGTTTTATTATTTTTGTTAACTATTATTGGTTGGTTGGGTTGTCAAGTAGACTCTCTTCTGGGAGCCTTATTGGAGAATAAAGGATACCTCGGTAAACATAGTGTAAATTTCCTTGCAACTTCTTCCGGTGCATTAATGGCTATATTTTTTTACAATCTATATCTTTGAACATTAGGGCGTTGGTTTTGAGTAATAATAGGTGGTGGCGTAAACATGGATGGCAGGAATTCTAGCAAGACGCTTGTTTCATTATCTATCTTTTTACTTATTTTATTATCTATCTCAAATCTGTCTTCGGCTCAAATAATAGCGCCAGATGGCCCAGGTCTTGATTGGGAAAAACCAGAAAGTCATCGTCTTTTCCTCAAGGGAGAAACCGGGTCACCATATTTAGACAACAATTGGAGTTCTTTAACAGGCCAACCAATAGGCTCAGTTGATTTCCAAAAAACTGTTGGTTCAGTTAATTTGATAGATATTCAGTCAGCTCCATTGGAAGAAAATGTGAATTTTAATGGAAATATTACAATCCATCTTTTTGCGTCCCTAGATGTTGCAAATGATGGTTGTAGATTTACGAATGTATTACCCGGTTCACCTCTTGGTTCTGAAACGAAATTTTCAGTTTCATTGTCATTAGGGAGTACTCAATTATTGTCTGATGCCCAGACTAATTCAATAGTTATGGAAGAGTCATTTACTCTTGCTCATGAATTTACAGTTGATGCTAATAATGTTAATGTCAGTCTTCAGAAGGGCGACCTTATAGGTCTAAAAATTGATGTATTACATGATTGTGCTCAAACAGGAGTACTTTGGTGGGACACTTATGATGCAACTACTGGCATAGAATTCAAAGGTGAATTAATCCATCCAGAATTAGATGAAACAGTTGACCCTAATGGTATAATAAGAGTTGAATTTACTCCAAATTCACCATGGGGTAATGACCTCTACATATCTCAAGTGTTAGAAGTGATTGGTCCAGTAGAATGGGAAGACCTCATACATGGAAATTCAGATCAAGATACAAGGCTAGATCATTTTGAAATTCCTCATAGTTATAGGGTTGATGAATTAAATCGAACAGTATTTAGTTGGTCATCTCCAAATCAGTTGTTTCCTGGGAAATATATGATAGATAGTTGTTACAAGTTATCTGACCAAGATCCGGGTGATAGTTGTAATCTAATCGGCGTTTTACGATTTGAGGTATTAGAATCTGAACCGGCTTTAATGAATGGTTCATGGGCTGCCATATTGATTCCATTAGGGATAATTTCATGGATAGGTGTATCTATGAAAGACGCTATGTTGCCTCTTCCTGCATATGGTGTAATTTTATTATTGGCATTAACTACTTTGGGGCCAGCATTGAGTTTACCAGATATTGTTACAGATGAGCCGAGAATGGATGGAGCAGCCCCGTCATTCTCATTATATGAGAATGGTTTAGACTCCGAAATAGTAGAATTTAGTGAATTAATATCAAATTATGATGCTATAGTTGTTGGTTTATTCACTCCTAGTTCTCCTAATGCTGAGATTCAAAGAGTAGACTTTGAAATAGCTAAGAAAGTGATGGGGAATAATGTAGCATTCATTCAGATTGCTACCGGCGAAGGAGTCAATAGTTTAGATCTCGAGGAATTAGTTGGCAAGATTAATGGTAGTTGGCCAGTCCTCTTGGATGATAAAGATTCGACTACTGGTAAATCATTTCCCAGTAGGGCCTCAGATGCAGTCTTTGTAATTGATTCCGCAGGATTTATTTCATCTTGGAAGGCAGGTACGATGTCCTCTCAATCAATTGAAGATGCAGTTGATTCATCTTATCTGGGCTCAGGACAAAGTCCATTAGATGTTCTTGGATTAATTTTCACTACTACCTTTTTACCTGTATTAATTTTATCAATGCCTAGGGGGAATAAGTACAAACTTCCGGACTCCCCACTTATACCTGGTGCAGGAGTTGCTCTTACAGTATATGCTGCCAGTATTGGGTTTTCTATATGGGCACTTCCAGTTTCATTTATGTCTTTATTTGGACTAGGATCTTACTGGATATATATTGAATTATTATTAAGTTTATTATTAGTTTATCACGGGTTTTCGATGCTTCTTAGAGGCAGTGTCAAAGAATTAGAGTTCATAGGTAAGAAAATCTATTCTAGATTACCTGAGGATTATCGTAATTGGCGGAAAGAAACTAATTTTCTCGACGATATACATCTCGGATTATGGGTTGCTTGGTTATTGTGGCTTAGAGTACCTAGTGCAATACCTCAAGCGATTGGTTCAGTTGCAAGGTCGGGACTATTAGGAATATTAAGAGATGGCGAAATAATGGATGGCATATTACTGGTAATTTGTATAATCTTCTTTATTGGATATGCTTTAATGGCAGGAATGGTCGTGGTAATATCTAGGGCAATTATTTCACTTCCTGGAGAAATATCTCGTATTATGGGTTCACTTAGCGTAGGCCTCAGACCACGTGCTTGGGGCTTAGCCTGCATAATACTTGGAATCTGGATTTCAATCAGTATAATTATCGGGCCAATTATGATGACATTATAATGTTCTTTCCATTATTTTAGAATCCCCCACACCGAGAGCATCATAAGAGTGATGTCTCTCGACAGGATTACCCTTTGGGGGTATAGTATAACTTGGTAGTACAGCGGGCTCCAATTGCACGGGAATGACGACGAATAAGTGATCTGATAGTATTGATGACCAATTGGAGCACTGACCCGTCGCAACTCGAAAGCGTGCAATTACCAAGTGCACGCTAAGCGGAAGATACCCGCTGATCTGGGTTCAAATCCCAGTGCCCCCACCATATTAATCCAATTCATATATCATTTGTTCAAATTTTTAGGGAACTTTTAGGGGCAGGGTTGAAGCATAAAATACACTTGCCCATGTATGATGAATCGCCGAGTAGTCACAATTTTCGCTGTATTTTTACTCACCGCGCCATTAGCTGGAAGTCTTGCTGATGGTGGCTCAGAAGAGCCTTTTCCTAATGATTTACAAATAATTCATCTTAATCAATCAACTGATATTCCACTTCAAGAACCTATTTCTTGGGGTGAATTTGTTCCTTGGTGGCAAACAACTATGATGGATTTTGATAGGAATGGCATACACGACTCTCTTCAGTCAGAAACTGGAATTGTTAATGTAGGCGTATCTTATTCAAGAGATGTTCTGGATTCCGACCTCTTTGCCCTATCTCTATTAGGGATTAATGTAAATTTAGAACTTCCTGTTGTTGATGCACTTCTGTTAGGAGGTATTCAGAGCAGTTTGATAGAGGAAATTTCCAAACTAGATGGTGTAGTGATGGTAGAACGCTATGGTTCAGTAGTATTTTATGGTGATATTCAAACTCCTGCAGTAAAAGCTCGTAATTCTTCAGATTATCCAGTAGGTGCTTGGGATCTTGGTGTCAGTGGAAGAGGCATGAATATCGCTCTTGTAGATACTGGCGTAGATAATGAGCATCCTGGACTCAGTGAGAAATTCATTGCAGGTTATGATGCTGTTTGTTATGTCCATACAGATCCAACCTGCCTTCTTTCTAACCCCTTGAGAGAGGAAGATGGTTCTTTTGATCCAGATGATGGTAATCAACATGGCACAGCATGCATGGGGATGGCCAGTGCAACAGGAGTCGAAGCCGATGGTTCTCAATCTGAATATTATGGTGCGGCTCCAAATGCGACTTTAATCGATATACGGATTGGTACAGATGTGGGCGCTGGACCATTTGAAAATTATCTTCTTGAACAAGAATTTTATGAGTCAGCCATGAATGGTTTACAATGGGTCATTGATCATCATGATGATGCTTGGCCTGGTGTATCAGAGGAGTACTATGGCATTGATATTATTTCTCTGTCATGGGGTATTACAAGTCATGAAACAGGTGGTTCTGATGGTTCAGACATGCATAGTCGAGTTTTAGATGAAGCAATGATTGCTGGTATAATTGTTTCAGTAGCTGCAGGTAATGATGGTCCAGACAATACAGGTCTCTCTGGTATGGGTTCATCAGACTTATCAGTTACAGTCGGGGCAACGGATGATCTAAATACGGTAAATCGAGATGATGATACTATCGCTGGATATTCTTCACGCGGACCTAGGAAAGATAACGGAGATGGTAACCCCCTCAATGAATTGAAGCCTGAAATAAGTGCTCCAGGCTCTAATATCATTCAGGCAGAAGGATGTGTTACTAGTGGTGGTTGTTCAAATTTAATCGATGATGCATCGAGTAATACGTATACTGGTAGAGGTTCTGGAACCTCCTACGCTACACCCTCTGTTTCGGGAGTCATGGCTCTTGTATGGGAATCTAATGAAAATTTAACACCATTACAATTGAAAGAAGTTCTAAAACAAACAGCAGAAAGACGCGGAGAACCCAGTGTTCCAGAGGTGGACCCTTACTGGAATCGTGATTTTGGTTATGGAATGATTGATGCTCATTCAGCAACAATGCTTGCCATGTATCTAAAAAATAATGGTATCACCGAATTAATCGACCCTTCTATTCAGAATCATTTATTGAGTCATAGTGAGAATAATTCTATCCAATTGAAGGGTCACTCTTGGAGTCAATCTGGTTCAGTAGACTCTGTCAAATTTAGAATCGATGGTGGGACATGGTATGATGTGGCATTCAATTCTTCAGAGTCAGAAATTCCACTGGATTCATTAACACCTTTTGATTGGTATGTGAGCATTGATTCTGATAAATTATCTAAAGGTAATCATACATTAGAAGTGACTGCTTTCTCATCTACTGGCCAATCTCTTCCAGTTGTAGTTCAAGTGGAAGGTGAGGGTATTATATCATCATCATATTCAATCCCTTCTTTTGTATATATCTTAGTCGCAATTGTAGGTTTAATCTGGTTTTCAGCGCTTTTACTTATACGATACCGTGATGATAGTCAAATTTCTTCTCTTATTAGTAAGTTGAGATATTCAACTAATGATGATGTAATCGACGCAGAAATAATTGATTAATTGAAGTTTACGATACATCCCATTCATATCACGGTGTAGGTGTCCGGAGGCCGTGGTGCGCTTCTCAGACAGAGCAAATAGTATTCAACCGACAGGCGTTAGACGTATGTTTGACCTTGCTGGAGATAATGCAATACAATTCGGATTAGGTGAACCTGACTTCCAACCTCCTCCTATTGCAATCAAGGCGTTTTCTAGAGCGATGGAAGAAGGCAGGAATAAATATACTACTACTGCAGGTCTACCTGAATTAAGGGAAAAAATAGCTGAATCCTGGCATTATCGAGATTCTAATCTTGATCAATCTAATGTTTGTATAACAATGAGTGGGACTAATGCTTTACTGGATATATTTCTTGCACTAGTGAATCCTGGAGATAATGTTTTAATTCCCGAACCATACTTTCCTCTATATCCTACAGATGTTGTTTTATGTGCTGGTGAACCTAATATGTATCCTTGCCATTTCGAGAATGGTTTTGTTCCTCAGTTAGACGACCTTAAATCACGAGTCAATGAAAATACTATCGCAATTTTATATAACTTTCCTAGTAACCCTACTGGTGGTAATGTTACTAAATCTCAAAGAGATGAGTTAGTAAATTTCGCTAAAGAAAATGACCTCTGGCTTATCACTGATGAGGTATATGACAAAATTGTTTATGATACTGAACATGTATCGTTCCTAGGTGCTGGATATGATAAAGTAATAATGATTAATTCCTTTTCAAAAACATTCGCTATGACTGGTTGGAGAATTGGTTATTTGCTATCTCCTGATCCCGAAGCGATGATTCAATTAACAAAAATGCAGTACTATGTTACTGCCTGCAGTAATGATGCAATGCAATATGCAGTTCTAGAAGCTCTAGAAAAAGCCAGTGATTATCCGGCCATGATGTGTGCTGAATTCAAGAACCGTAGAGACCTAATCTGTGAGAGATTGAATGCTATGCCTCGAGTTTCTTGTAACATACCTACTGGTGCATTTTATGTATTTCCTAAATTTGATATACCTGGGTATAATAGTAAAGAATTAGCTCTGAAAATGCTTGAAGGAGGAGTCTTGTGCTCCCCTGGTACTGCATTCGGAGCAGCGGGTGAGGGACATCTTAGATTTGCATATACAATTGGTCGTGAAGATATTTCGAAGGGTATGGACAGAGTAGAAGAAGTACTTTCAAACTTAGTTTCGAGGTAGATTAGGTTGAATGTTGGTAATGGCAGAATAACAGAAATGTTCTTGCCGGTTGTTGAGCAAGATACAACAACAGTTTATGCTCTAGGTCTTTGGATCTCTGGTTTCTTCATTCTTTTATTTTCATGGTTTTTTTTGAAAGATCAATTTATTGCTTCGATAGTAGTTTTTGTATTTTCTTCTATAATCCTATACTTAACAGGACCAAGTGTTGGACCTTTTGCACTATGTCTATCTAGTGGTTGGATTTTACTGAACATATTTATTGAAATGGTATTACCAATATCTGATTCAATCGAATAGATTGTATGGTATATCTATCATTCTCTCTTCGCTTTGGTCTTCAATATTTGCGTCGTTATCTTCGCCTTTATCTTCAATATATTTTTCATCTTCATCTATACTTTTTTCATTGTTAATAGTGGATTCAGGGAGGCTTTGTTGTGCGAGATTTTCTAACTCTTCTTCTTTATTCTTCATCCAAGGGGAAAGCCCATTAGAGCCTCCTAGGACACTTATAGTAGTGAACGCAGCCATCGGTAATACTGAGATGGCTACCAGGAAATCAATTATCGCAGTTTCAGGTATCTGAGCCTCTGGTGCTACAAAATTTAAGATAACTCCTTCCAGTTGAACATCATGCCACTGTGTAATATCTATACCTAATGTAGATAGTGAGAATTGAAGGATCATTCTGGCACATCCCCATAATATTATTACAGGTAAAATCCAAGATATTTTTGTT
>Ga0308016_10001656_pt1 | contig 11004 bp, 8 predicted proteins | sample Neamet233_FD_203129 | JGI IMG/M metagenome (GOLD analysis project Ga0308016, IMG submission 203129) | Marine microbial communities from water near the shore, Antarctic Ocean - #233 | ecosystem: Environmental > Aquatic > Marine > Unclassified | place: Southern Ocean | collected 2014-07-28
GCTGTTGTTGACCGTGCTAAGGAACTACTCCTTGGCCTAGTTAATTCCGGTGAAGCTGCATCAAAGACAGTAATCGAAGAAGTACGCTCGGTCTTAACAACCGGTACTGCAACATCTTTCCATGGATTAACCAGTGGACCAAATGTTGAATCTTCCACTTCACTAATTATCGTTGAAGGAAGAAATGATGTTCGTAATCTATTGAACTGTGGCGTAAAGAATGCAATCAGTGCTGATGGCGCTGGTGACATGAAGCAAGAATTGATCGACCTAGCAAATAGCAAGGAAACCGTAATTCTAGCAATCGATGGCGACAGAGGTGGCGAGATGTTGTTTTCACAACTAATTGAAACCCTGCAGGTAGATTTCGTTGCACAAGCACCCGTTGGACAAGAATGGGAACTACTGCCACAAAAGACAGTAACAAAATGTCTTTCTATGAAAGTTGACGCAACAAAATTCGCACACATCTTGAAGAAGAAGCAAGAAAGTGATAGTGGTAATGTTGCTAAAGATAAGAATTGGACAGAGGATATGCCTGAGGAATATGTAGTAGAAGAAGCCCCAGCTGAAGTACAAGAATTCTTTGACCACCTAGACAATCTTGAACCTAAAAAGGCCGTATTTATCATGGTCGATGGAACAGTATCTGACTCAGTAGGTGCATCAACTCTAGCAAAGAAAGCAAACGAAGCGGACGGAGCAATTGCAATGATTATCAACGGACCAGTTAGCGAAAGAACATTAGAAATTGCAAGCGAAGCAGCAATTCCAACAGTTATCGGAACAAAGGCTGGAAAAGGATTTGCAGCACGTGAAGATGTCAAGTCTTGGTTATCAGAAGATCACCGCTGAAGACTGAATCAGATTCTAACTCCGCCAACAGGCGGTAATCGAATGCTGTTGACTACATGGTTTACGCCAGTTTGCAACTCTACTAACTTTGTATGATGTGGAAGTTCTAATTGGTCAGCCATCAATGGTAGGCTGATGCCAGGACCTGGAATTCTTTTGAGAGCAATACCGAGTGTAATCGCATCATTAAGGAAATGCCCACTTGCACCAGAATGCCTTGCCTCAAGTCGCAAACGTGACCACTTGCCCATCTCAGAAACTGCACTGGATAATTGGGTAAGCAATTCAGCACGCGCATCATCTCCATCTTCATGCCTAGGAATTAGTCTAATTGCAAGTCTCAGTATTCTATCAACGCGCATGTCGCGAGGCTCAACGCCAACATGACTGGCCAAATTTCTACGAACAGAATTCAATGAATCAGAGCCTTCTTTTTGCACAAGTTCAGCCTCTTCTTTGAGCCCTAGATTAGTTAGAAGGGCTGAGAGTGCAACAAGAGCATTACCCACTCCTTCCTCATTTGCCGTATTGGAGATTTCATTGTTATTATTTTCAACAACTGGCGTAACACTTTTTTCTTCAACAGTAGTGTTCTCAACAATTTTATCTTTGATAATAGGAGTAACAACTTCTTGTTGTGCAATAGTTTCCGCTTCCATGGCTTCTAAAATCGCTTCATGAACATCAGGCAGCCCATCACGGGGTAACAAAACTTCTTTGCCATCCTTGCTCACCATTGGTACCAACGTTTGACGCATCGGAGATGGACTCCATGAAGTGAAAGTAAAATCCGGATCTTCAACTGGACGAGAAGCCAAATGTCTGAGGAATTGAGGAATTGTGTTGTGAAGATTTTCAATTGTATCCGGCTTGCGCAGTTCTATTTCGGTATCGAGTGCTAACGCGACATCATTATGCCATGGTAGCGCTTTGAGACGACGGCACAAAGATGGGTGTTGCGGTATTTTTGTTCGCATATTGGAAATCTTTCTTGCAGTAGCCACGAGATTAATATTAACTTCAGCCCTCAAATGAGTGACATTCCAACCACGATATTCTAATTCAGCCAATTCTTGATCAGTTTTTGCGGCTAATCTTTTCATTGTTTCACCGGCGATTATATCTCCAGCAGTAGGTGATACTGAAGCCGATTTACCAAAGCGGCGAGTAGATGCTATCAATTCTTCAAATGCACGAATGTTCAATGTGGAAGTTGATATTTTTTCGTCTGCCTTGCCCTGGCCTAACAAATCTAACCAGTCACGTTCTAGCATTCTCAAATGTCTCGCGCCTCGCCTCGCTTGTTTGTCAATGAATAGTTCCATATTAGCCAATAGTTCAGCATCAGCATCAATTTCTCTCAGAATCGCAACTCGTTTATTTACTTCAGCAGATCCATCAAACGAGGAATCTAAACTGTTTAAATCATCAATTAATTGCAATCTAACATCCAATTTAGGGCCTTCCGCCTTCAGTAGTTTAAGTGAATCAAGCGGCTCATCGACTACTCGTCGTCGCCAATCATCCATTACTAAACCCACATCCTCATATTTAGCAACTAATTCCAAACCATCAAGTTCAATTTGCCTCCAATCATGTTGTAAAGACTCAACAATATCAATAAAATCTTGAGTGTGTTCAATATTCCCTACTAATGATTCACCCTCGTGTTTTCTCTCAGGCCACCTAGATACGATTTGTTGCCAATTTTGCATAGCGTTTAAATGGATATTTATCATGCCATTTATCTCTGGAATATTTGACTCCCATTCTAACAACTCTTCCGCAGTAGCATCTTCTTCACTTGGCAATATTATTCCAATATTTCTCCAACTCTTCAACTGGTCATTGAGGAGTTGCAGTCTTTGATGAAGATTATCAGCAATTGCGATGATTTGGCTGCTAAGGTTTTGGATATCGGCCGACAAACCTTCTTTGGTCAATACGATTCTTCTAGCCTCATGATGATCGGCTAAACTATTATCAAATGGCGTAATTTCTCTTACTATTAACAAACGTAATTGTTCGTGCTCATCATGCAATAAATACCATTTATCAATTTCATCAAGGGCTTCTTTTAGATTTAATTCTGAAATATATACAACATCATAACCAGCTTCCAACATGTGCTTCATCGAGTCGGTTATCAATTGGTTTTGCTTTTCTTCAATCCGTTCAATCTCACCCAATTCCATATTGATGAGTTCCAAGTTATCGGGATTGGCTAAGTAAGGTACAACAACTATTGTAGCAGCCCTATTCGACGAATCTAATGAGTCAAATCTATTCAATAATTCCTTACGTGCATCGCTCATTCCATCTGTGGCCCATTGTAGAGCCCCAGCCTCAAGTTCCAATTCCCATGGCCGGTTTTCCTTGGCCCAGTTTTGATATTCAGCCAATATTTGGTCTGCGACCATCGGATTTTTCAAATCATCTTTCCAACCCAACGCCAAAGTAATATCCGCGTCGTCCCAATTTTCAATAATAGAAGTTAGCCTGTGGCGTAAATTAACACTTAGATCAACTAAATATTCTGCCTTTTGCAATCGTTCACTGGATGTTGCAGAATCCTTTGAAAGAAAATCTTCCAAAGCGTCGGTAATTAACCCCGATTCACCCCACGCTTCCAATCTTGAGTAATACCAAGGGATGTCAGAATCGTCATCGGAATCGGTACTCATGGGCTCACCTAACCTTGCTAAGAACAGCCACAGCCTTTGAATGTGAGCAATGTTGGTGGCAAATTGTTGCTTTTTTTCACAGGGTTGAGGCATTGCCATCCTGTTTTAATTTAATTAGAAAAAGACCATGTTTTCAACTGCCCCCCTTTAGGGGGTGGTAAAATTTAGAAGGTGTGGAAAACACCCCCAAGAACCACTTTTCATCCGCAGACCATAAAGGCGTAAAGGAAAGGTGGGCGGTAATGGACCCCTTAACAGTACTTTTCAGCCTCACTTGTATTGGTGTTGGAACTGGACTTGGTTATTGGCTGAAGAGAGCCGATGACAAATTCATTTTAATCAATGAGACAGGAATTATGTTGCAACAATCTCAAGCCGCAAATTATTCTCACCTCAACAACGAAATCGGCGTATTACAAAATTCCGTTGCAGGTATGCTAGGATTAATTGATGCTCTGAGGGCAACTAACCCGGAATTGGATGGTGCGATTCTTTCACATGCCACAATCACCCGCTTGGAAAACCTCGGTGAATTTGCTAATCAAGAAGACATTGACTCCGCGATTAGAGATTCCTTGCATTGTATTGAAACTCTTGTATCGGCAGTAAGCAGTGAGACTCCAGTCGGTTCCGAAGGTGTTCTTAATTCAACGAGCGAAGCCTTAGTCATCCGCCTTCTCGATCTATTTGTCAGTAAGAATGTGACACTAGAGCAATTAGGAATGAGTTCACTTTCAGCGCACAAACTAGGTCATGTCACTATGTCTCTACGCAGATATGAATGGGCTGAATCTGCATTCGGCCTTGCATACCAAGCATCTCCAGGCAATACCAATTTACTAGAAGGATTGGAAAAGATTGCTATAATCAAGAGCGACCCTGTATTGCGCCGCCATTGGTTAGAGGCTAGAATGAGCATCACTCCAGACGATCCAGAATTACTTCGCGCACACGCACACCTGTTGGCAAGCCTAGGTGATGGAGAAGCAGAAAGAGACGTTCGTCGCTTAGAAGCACTCGGACTTGATACAGCAGCAGACCGTTCCCTATTATCGGGATTACGTGCTAGAGCGGGCGCTCGCAGTGAAGCATTGGAAGCGATTGAAAACGCACTTGCAGAAGATCCAAGCATCGCTAATGACTGGTACAGTCATGCTAAATTACTCCATCAAGATGAGGAGATGGGCAAGGCTCTAACCTCAGTTGACCGTTGTTTAGAATTGGATAGACAACATGGCGATGCATGGGCATTGATGGCAATTCTACTAGCACCTAAGCAAAACAAACTCAAAGAGGCATTGAAAGCTGCAACTTATGCAGTAGCATTAGAATGTGGTGGAGTAGAATTGATGTTGCTTAAAGTAGACTTACTAATCGCAAGCGGTTCTCCATCTGATGCAGAAGTTTCACTACAGAAGGCACTAGCAAACAACCCTCAAAACGGAGAGTTAAGAGCAACCATTGTCTCAAGAAAATTACTAGAGGGTGACTTATTGGAAGCCCAAAAGTTGCTTGATGAAACACCGACTGGTATCGACCACACACTCCTCCATGTTGCCGAAGGACGCCTACATTTGGCCAATGCAGACCGAGCCCGTGATGGTACTGGACAAACAGATGCATCTTTGTTAGCCGAGGCCTTTGTTGCATTCGATGAAGCACTCAAATTGGATAGAGAGTCGGGAGTCGCTTGGCTTGGACTTGCTAGAAGCAATCGTTTATTGAAAAACTTTGACCAAGCAGCAGAATCTCTTGATAGGGCACGAAGGTTATTGCCAGAATCAGATCCTTCCGCTGCAATTGAATCAGCATTATTATCTCTTGATAATGGTGATATTTCAGCCGCTAGCACCTTTATTGACGCTGCAGATATACACGGTGAGAATGCTACAATCTCCTATGTAAGGGGAAATATTGCAGCCCGTAGTGGCCATCTAGAACAGGCCTTAACACATTATACAGAATCTCTGAAATATGACGCTGGCCACATCCGTGCCCGTCTAAACAGATGTAGTGTTTTGATGGCAATGGACGAGCCGAAGAAGGCATTAGATGACTCAGAAATACTCTTAGATTTGGCACCAAGTCTGATTTTAGCACGATTGCGAAGAGCAGAATCTTCCATGATGCTTGGAGAATGGGAGCCGGCAAGAGATGATCTCAAACTTGTTTTAGAAAATGCCCCTCATCACCACCATGCGCTAACACAACTCGCATCATGTCACATGTCATTGAAGAGGCCAGAAAGAGCAGAAGCACCGTTGAACGAAGCGCTTAGATTAGTTCCTAACCACGCACCTGCTTGGCATCAACGCGGACTACTCTATCTCGACTGGGGCAGAGAAGAAGCGGCACTATCAGACTTTGAAGCAGCAGTTCGTTCTGACTCTCAGCACTTGGACGCACGGCTACATATCGCAGCTTTACACCACGAAGCACAACGCCTTGACCAGGCCAGTGCGGCATGGAAGAGCGTACTTGCAATCGATGCAGACTGCCAAGTCGCTCGCACTCGTTTAGATGAATGCGAAATCGCCCAAATGTCCGCTTCCAACTGATAGCGTTTGAAGCGAAGTGATTTGAACAAGGCCCTATCTGGGGCTGTTATGAGCCTAAGCATATCCGATATAGCACCGAGTTTCAATCTTCAAAACGCAAATCCAAAGCATGGTGGAGAAATGGTTTCTCTTGAGCAAGTCAAAGGAGAGAATGGTACTGTAGTTGTTTTTGAATGCAACCATTGTCCATATGTTGTTGCTAGTTTTTCAAGAATGGATGCTATGGCAGAATACTGTGCTAGTGTAGGAATCGGCTATGTTGGAATTAATTCTAATGATGCAGATAATTACCCAGATGACTCCTTTGAAAATATGGTTAAGAGGGCGAATAAGGGATTGCCATACCCATATTTGTATGATGAAACACAACAGGTTGCACAACACTATGGGGCTAAGCGCACACCCGAATTTTTCTTATTTAATTCACAACTCGAACTAGTCTATCAAGGAAGAATGGACGATTCACCTCGTAACCCAACCGAAGTTACAACATCTGAGTTATCAGATGCGATAACATCAACACTAGCGGGAAAAACACCCGATGTAGTTGAAACAGATTCAATTGGTTGTTCTGTAAAATGGAAGATGTGAGTTGCCACAAAAAATTGTACTGAGCAAATTTCCGTTTACGAATCTAAGAGGCCCATTGCCTCGCTTAGCAAAGTCTGGTTGGCCCAGTAAACTTTGCTTTTCCACAATGTTTTACCATCTCCATCGATCAAAGTAAACGATGGAGTTACAGGGTTATCAAAAGCAGTACTGTAACTATAATCTGTATTTTGCCCAGTGTCCATATCTATTGCAGATTGCCCTTCATCTGGAATCAATACTGGCCACAGGGATTGTGTTGAACTATTTTCGGACGCATATACATCGATTACTTGATCTCTTGATTCAAAAGAAGGATATCGGTGGATACTGATTATTCTAGTATCATTGGATATGTTTCCTTCTCGCATCGAGTCGGCAATCATTCCAGTCCAGTCATGGCAACCCAAGCAACCAGCAGCAACCCATAGAATCAGAGTCTTTTCTCCATTAGCATCAGCCAGTAAATCCATCTGCTGACCTCTATCTATGTCTCGCCCAGCAGTGTCTGCTACCAAGTTTAATTTCTCAGGTAGTTCAGTTTCTTGTACAATTTCTTCCTCAGTAGCACCCATCTCTTGAGAATTAATGCAGCCAGGGGCAATAAGTAGTAAAATTATGACAATACTGATTGCCTGTAGATTAGTCGCCATAGCAATAATTTAGCACATTGACTTTTGAAGATTTGTTTAAATTCTAATCCACTGTAATTGACAAACATTCCAATTTTTCAATGATATACTACATCTATCAATCTATTTCGTATTTTTATCCCAAATCTACAACAAGCCCCGGCCCCCCGTTGCAGATTGGTCAAATGGATATCATAGGCGGGTTCTGGCAACAAATTGACAGTTGGGCAAATCCCGTCGCAGGGGGTTTGATGATCCCCATCGCCATTTTTTTGCTACTATTCGGTTCAAAATACATCAAAGTTTTTTCATTCTTTATCGGTTGCTCAATGGGTTTTTTGTCCAGTTCAATGATATATGGTCAATTAGGAGATATGGTGGCGATACCAGCTGCTAATTTCACACTTATTGCGACAATTGGTTGTGGGGTATTGTCCTTGTTACTCATTGGTTTGGTATCGGTTGCAGTGACAATTTCCATTTCACTCTATGTGATGTTTGGGTTAATGTCCGCACTAGAAAGCAATGGATATGATTTAGAATTAGAATTACTAGGCGGCGGATTATTTCTTCTTTCATATTTTATGAATCGTTTTTTGAGAAAGAATGTGTATGTTTTTGGGTCTGCAGCATTGGGCGCTTTAATGACAATATACGGCATCCTAATGCTTCTCGGGCGAATACCATCTCAGGTCGACTTGGGTGGTTTAATAATACAAATTGGCGTCTTTGGGTTATTCATAAGTTCATTTACATTCCAACTATATTACATCAAGAAAACGGAAAAAGAGGAAGAGGACGAAGAACTGAGAACCGTACCAAAATATCTTGAAAAGAATGACTAGAGCGGGGCTATCCTGCAATAATTACAGACCAATACTGATTTTCACTCAGTCGGAATAGCAGTGGGGCAAGTATTCCACCCTAATATCCGATAAAATGGACAGTAGCCAAATGTTGAGGTGAAGACGCTCCATGTCCCTAAAACCAAAAATGCGATTTCCCAATTAGCGTTTGCAAAGTAATCAAATGTGACTAGACCCAAGCCAGCAAACATTCGAATAGTCCGATCAAATACACTCAGATTCATATCAATCCCTCAAACCTTTGCCATTACTCCACTTACCATATTGAATGGTTCAAATAGACGTTTCCAGGGGAGGCTTTCCGACCCAGTCATCTCATATGCTTGCTGAATCAATGCCATTGAAGCGATTCGCGGAACTAAGCCTTTCAAATAATAATCAATCCATATGTGTAGATTAGCTCTCTGGGATTTCGGCAAATCCTTTGGTAATCGCCCAACAGCGCGACGTAAAGCTGCAGCAACATATCTCTTCTCAACAATATGACCCATGTATTCTTGAGCCGCAGTAATATACTCCAATGCCAATTCATCAATCGACTTATTTTCAGGGTTTACTGCCAACATCTTTCCAAGTATGCGAGGTGCATTAGGCGAGCGGCTTTGCAATAGCAGTTTGTGTTCACCATGAAATTTCTGTAAATTAAACCTAGTCCAACCACTTTCTTGATATTTCCACCACAAGTCCATCATTGCAACACGAGCAAAAAAGTTTTCAGCCTGAACCGGTTCATTTAGGCGTCCTTCTTCGATAGCAGGAATATGTGGGTAAAGGGTAGTGAATATCATTGAAAAAAGACCAGTCCCGTCTTTTTGAGGGTGGGCCTTTTCACTATAAACCTTAACGCGTTCAAGTCCACAACTAGGTGAACCTTTCTTGAAAACAATTCCAGAAATTTTTTGATTGATCAAAGTATCGGATTGTAATTCACCCCACTCAGCCATTTTTTGAGTATAGTCTTCACCAGATTTAGGCTCAATTAGGCGAATCCCAACCGGGCTATTTACCAACCTTATTGTCGGCCTAGGAGTGCCTAGTCCAATACCGACTTCTGGGCAAAAAGAAACCTTTTCAATATAATTATTTAATTGATCAAAAAGCGCAAAATTACAATGTCCGCCATTATAGCGTACATTTTGCCCCAATAGGCATGCAGAAACTGCTACTTTAGGTAAGGATTTAGATTTCACCATAACAGTGCTATATTGATACAATATATATACGATAGTTTTCAACCAAGGGTTATAAATTGAATAAAATCACCATGGATATTTCAAATTCCATAAGATTCCATCATTGATAATAACTTGTATTGCGAACATCATTGCCCCGACAATCGGCCAAATCGTTCCAGGCTGAACTCCATTTTGATGAGCACTCAAAGCAAACATTCCAAGAAGTATATTTCCTAAACAAACGAGTAATAGATTTCCAATCACTAACCATTTCGTCCAAGAGTAATCACTACGTGCGTGGAATGCGGTTAATTCAAGCCAAAGACAAGAAGGAATCAAGATCAATAAGAAAGCAATAAGCAAGCGAGTATGTCCGCCGTCATTTCCGCTAGTCCAAGGCCATTGAATTGTTTCTACGGCTGCAGCATCCCACTGATAGAGGAAACACCACCACATTATCAGGAATCCAGCAGCTGCAATAAACATACATGCGACATTAAATGGCCGCCAAGATTCAGGAATACCGCCCCACAATTGGTTTGGATCATCCATTCGATAAATTCCAATGACATATGATGTCAATACCAGTGGACCCAATATGTATAGCGTCATTTGGATATTCTCGCGCGTTATCTCCATAGAATAATTTCAGATTAGGGAGGTTTAATATCTTGTTTTCTTTCATGTAAATCAATTGAAGGATATAGAAAATACTATTCAACCGCCAGTGGAGGAAATAATATGGACGATGCGAAGCCAATGCAACCACAAGATGCCCCGCTCGCCGCCCACCCTCAACCACCCACAATGCAGCCTAGTGTTGTTGGCGGCGGTCTGCATACTGGCGATGCAACGATTAATCACCACCACACAGAGCCTGTAAAACACGCCATTAGCCATACTGTTTGGGTTAGCACCGGCTTAGTTGTAGCTGCTATACTTTTGGCAATGTTTGGGGTTTTGTCAGATGATTGGGCTGTTGAAGAGGAATCAGAAACCATTGAGCTATTTGGGACTGAAATTACAACAAAAACTGAAAGTGAAATTGGACTTGATGATTTCTCATCTACAGTGTGTATCAATGGGAATTGCACGACACAGACCGATGATTTAGGTGGTGTATATGATAATTGTACATCCAATGCCGCGGACATGGGATCAAATTCATCTGAAACAGAAGAAATGTGTGGTGATTTAGGGGATACGGCGAGAGCAGGATTTACTGGAATGATTTTCATCACAATGGGCATTTGTGTAATGCTAACCACTCTTCTTGCTACGTTTATGAGTACACGCGGCACCGTACTCCCCTATGCTCAGTACTATCCATTTGGAGGTGCTGCACTCACTCTTGTTGGTGTTGTTGCTTGGAAAATGATATTACCTGAGAGTGATGCCAGTCTAGGATATAGCGCTTGGATGGCTATCGCCAGCATTGTTTTGGCAACAGCGGCTGGTGGGTATACAGTGTACAAGGATAGGATCCCACGAATTCCAGGGATCGGTGTACGCGCCCTAACAGCAGAATCAGATGCTAGAGAATTTGTTTTGCGTGAAAATGCAATGGGCACTAAATCTACTTCTCTTGTTGAACAAGGTAAAGTTCTTCGTTTAGTATATACTAAATTAGACAATGGAGATGTAGT
>Ga0308016_10001658_pt1 | contig 10996 bp, 9 predicted proteins | sample Neamet233_FD_203129 | JGI IMG/M metagenome (GOLD analysis project Ga0308016, IMG submission 203129) | Marine microbial communities from water near the shore, Antarctic Ocean - #233 | ecosystem: Environmental > Aquatic > Marine > Unclassified | place: Southern Ocean | collected 2014-07-28
TTAATCCTCCAGTATTTTCCATATACTTCACCTCGTTTTTTTCAAAACCTCTTTCTGCTCTTAGATCTATTTCAAAGTTTGAAAACTTAATCCCTATTCCATATTGTAAACCAACCCTGTAATCATTTTTTAAATCTTCTAGATTAAGACTATCAAACTCAACATCTTTTATAAACTCAAATCTAGGGCCAGCGAAAATACTTAAATTTCTGAAAGCTTTATATCCTATCACCACAGGGATGTCGATTTTCTTTTGTTTGAAATCAGTTACAACATTTTTAGTTCGAACTAATATATAAGGAATGTCATAGCTATTTTGTATTTGAGAATAATTAAGCTCTGGTCTAATGAAGAAATCTTTAATACTTAACTTTAAAAACAAACCGAAGTGTTGGCCATCTCTAGATTCAAAAATATTAATTTTATTATCAATTGATTCGATGTCTGCAGTTATATTTAATTGGCTGTTAAAGTTTATACCAGCTTTTAAACCATATTCAAGTTCCAAACCCATTTGAGCAAATAGATTAAAACTAACAAGTAAGATTAATAAATTAATTTTTTTCAATTTTTTTTTCTTTCAATTACTTTAAGGCTTAAGTCAACAATTGACTTAAAATTAATTCCATATTTTTCCATTAACTGATTTGGAGTACCAGACTCTCCAAATGTATCATTAGTTGCCACAAATTCTTGCGGAGCGGGATTATTTTTTACTAAAACTCTAGCAACACTTTCTCCTAAACCTCCTAAATAATTATGTTCTTCAGCAGTAACGACACATCCAGTCTTAGATACTGATTTTATTATAGCTTCATCATCTAGTGGTTTAATTGTGTGAATATTTAAAACTTCAGCAGAAATACCTTTTTCAAATAGAATTTTACAAGCTTCTAAAGCTTCCCACACCAAATGACCTGTAGCTATAATAGTAACATCAGTTCCTTCTTGGAGTTTAATTGCTTTTCCAATTTCAAAGGTTTGATTTTCAGGCATAAAAACAGGTACAGATGGTCTTCCAAACCTTAAATAAACAGGCCCTACATAATCAGCAATTGCTAATGTAGCAGCTTTTGTTTGGTTATAGTCACAAGGGTTTATAACTACCATTCCAGGGAGCATTTTCATAAGCCCAATATCTTCTAAAATTTGATGAGTAGCGCCATCTTCGCCAAGTGTAACTCCTGCATGAGAAGCACATATTTTAACATTTTTATTTGAATAAGCAATTGATTGACGAATTTGATCATAAACCCTTCCTGTTGAGAAATTTGCAAAAGTTCCTGTAAATGGAATTTTACCGCCTATCGTTAGTCCAGCAGCGATACCCATCATATTGGCTTCTGCAATTCCAATTTGAAAAAAGCGCTCAGGATTTTCATCAATAAATTGATTCATTTTTAGAGAACCAATAAGGTCAGCACACAATGCTACCACGTTTGGATTTATTCTCCCAAGCTCGGCTAGACCAGCTCCAAAACCACTTCTTGTATCTTTTTTTTCTGTGTATGTATATGTTTTCATTATAAGTGATTTAATAGTCTCCTAACGTTTCTTTATTTTGTGCTAAACCAGATGCTAATTGTTCGTCATTTGGTGCCTTACCGTGCCATGCATGGGTATGCATCATAAAGTCAACACCATTCCCCATTATAGTCTTAAGTAAAACACAGACTGGTTTACCTTTTCCAGAAAGAGATTTTGCTTTTTTCATTCCTTCTAAAATTTCTTCTAAATCGTTTCCTTTTTCAATCTCTACTACTAACCAGTCAAAAGCTTCAAATTTTCTTTTTATACTACCCATCGGTAAAACATCATCAGTAGCTCCATCAATTTGTTTTCCATTTAAATCAACCGTAGCTATTAAGTTATCTATTTTTTTAGCTGCAGCATACATTATGGCTTCCCAGTTTTGCCCTTCTTGTAATTCTCCATCACCATGTAAGGAATAAATTATATTAGAATCATTGTTAAGTTTTTTTGCTTCGGCCGCTCCAATCGCTACTGATAAACCTTGACCTAAAGATCCAGAAGCAATTCTAATTCCGGGAAGACCTTCGTGTGTTGTCGGGTGACCTTGTAGCCTAGAATCTAATAATCTAAAAGTATTTAATTCATCAACTTTAAAATATCCTACACGCGCTAAGACACTATAATAGACCGGTGAAATATGTCCGTTAGATAAAAAGAAAAGATCTTCTCCAATTCCGTCCATATCAAAACCTTCTTTACGATTCATAATAGAACTATACATAGCTACTAAAAATTCTGCACAACCTAAAGATCCTCCTGGATGCCCTGAATTAACTTTATGAACCATTCTCAAAATATCTCTTCTTACTTGACTAGTAAACTCACTTAATGTATAATTCATTCTTTATTTTTAATATTATTAAAATTAATTATCTAACTAATTATTACAAACTAATTTCAGTAATTAAATACATTATTAATTAACAATTTAAAATAGATATTTATAATAGTAATAGATGATTATCTTTGAACTTTTATAATATGATTTTCAATTTAGATTTTAAAGACTCAAACACTAAAGCCAGAGCAGGAACTATTAATACTGATCATGGAGTTATTGAAACGCCAATTTTTATGCCAGTTGGTACTGCTGCAACAGTAAAAGGAGTTCACCAAAGAGATTTAGAACAGGAAATCAATCCGGATATTATACTGTCAAACACTTATCATTTGTATCTAAGACCTGGTCCTGAAATTATTCAAAGTGCTGGAGGAATCCATAAGTTTATGAATTGGAAAAGACCATTATTGACAGATAGTGGAGGTTATCAAGTATATTCTTTATCTAATAACAGGAAAATTAATGAAGAAGGTGTAGAGTTTAAATCTCACATTGATGGGTCTTATCATTTTTTTTCGCCTGAAAGAGCAATTAAAATTCAAAAATCTATAGGTGCCGACATAATTATGGCATTTGATGAGTGCACTCCTTACCCGTGCGATTACAAATATGCAGAAAAATCTATGCACATGACACATAGATGGCTTAAAAGATGTTTTAAAGAATTTAATAACACCAAACCTGTTCATGATTATTCTCAGACTTTATTTCCAATTGTTCAAGGTAGTGTTTACAAGGATTTAAGAGCTCAATCAGCTGAATTTATTGCTAGTGTTGAAGCTGAAGGTAATGCTATTGGAGGTTTGTCAGTTGGAGAACCGGCAGAAGATATGTATGCAATGACTGAAGTTGTTTGCGATATTTTACCAGAAAACAAACCCAGATATTTGATGGGAGTAGGGACACCTATTAATTTATTAGAAAATATAGCTTTAGGAGTTGACATGTTTGATTGTGTAATGCCATCTAGAAATGCAAGAAATGGTATGTTATTTACATCAAAGGGTACAATTAATATAAAAAATGAAAAATGGAAAAATGATTTCGAGGTAATTGACCTTGACGATCATTGCTTTGTAGATTTAAGTTATTCAAAAGCTTATTTGCGTCATTTATTTACTACAAAAGAAGCTTTGGGTAGACAAATTGCTACAATACATAATTTAGCGTTTTATATGTGGCTTGTTCGTGAAGCAAGAAGTCAAATAATTAATGGTAGTTTTTCTAAATGGAAAATTAAAATGATAAATAGTATGAACAATAGATTATAAAATGAAAATTTTAGATAAATATATTATTATTAAATATTTAACTACATTCTTTGTAATGTTGATATTGTTTATTCCTATTGGAATATTAGTAGATCTTTCAGAAAAAATTGACAAACTAAAAGAGTTTGAAGTTCCTTTGAACGAAATTATTAGTTATTATTTAGATTTTGTATGGTATTTCGGCAACACGCTCTATCCAATTTTTGTTTTTTTATCTGTTATTTGGTTTACTTCTAAAATTGCTAATAATTCAGAGGTCACTGCCATTCTTAGTTCAGGAATTTCATTTAATAGATATTTAAAGCCCTTTATGTTAGGTGCTACTATAATTGCGCTTTTCGCTTTATATTCTGGCATGTTCGTTGTTCCTGAAAAAAATAAAAACTATAATGAATTTCAATACAAGTATTTAAAAAAAGGTAAAAAATCAAGAGAAACCTCTAAAATATACAAGCAAGTTGGTGATAACGATTTTATATATGTTAGTAGTTACAATCCGACAAGAGAAATGGCTTATGATTTTTCTTATGAACATTTTGAAGATAATACTTTAAAATATAAACTTAGTTCTAGAAATATTAGATGGGTAGAAAGTGATAGTGTTTATAGATTAACAGATTATTTTAAAAGGAGCTTTAATAATGGCGGACAGGTTATAGAATCAAAAAAAATATTGGACACTATTTTTTCTTTTAAAATAAATGAATTATCTGCACTTAATTATATGGCAGAAACTCAAAACTTTTTCGAACTTAATGAGTTCATTGATCAAGAAATAAAAAGTGGTTCCCCACTGATAAATAATCATTTATTAGTTAGGCATAAAAGGTGGAGTCTTCCTTTTTCTACCTTTATTTTAACCTTGCTAGCTGTATCAGCATCATCGTTTAAAAGAAGAGAAGGTATGGGAATGAATTTAGCTTTTGGTATAATTACCGCTTTTACATTTGTATTTTTTGATAAGTTTTTTGCTGTTATGGTAAGTAAATCTAATTTATCACCACTTTTAGGGGCTTGGATCCCAAATATTGTTTTTATTTTATTAGCTTTTTATTTTTTAAGACATGCAAAAAAATAAATTTAGAAGTTTAATTCACTTTCATTTTATTGTTTTTATTTTTGGTTTTACTGCAATACTAGGCTCATTGATTTCCATAGATTCAATTGAGTTAGTATGGTACAGAATGACTATGGCTTTAATAGTCTTGTTTTTTTATGCCTTTATTTTTAAAAAAAACATAAGTGTTTCAAGAAGTTTATTATTAAAACTTTTAATTTCAGGAATGATCATAGCATTACATTGGATTACTTTTTTTAAAGCAATTAAAGTGTCAAATGTATCTATAACTCTTTCTGTTCTTTCTTTGGGAGCATTTATTACTTCAATTTTAGAACCATTTTTTTATAAAAGAAAAATTATTTTATATGAAGTTGTTTTTGGATTAGTAGTTGTAATTGGAATTTCCTTAATTTTTAATTCTCAATTACAATATATTGAGGGAATTATATATGCCTTAATTTCTGTTTTTTTGAGTGTAGTTTTTGGTTTAATTAATGGAAAATTAATTAACGAAACCTCTTCATTAACTATTTCTGTTTATGAACTAATGGGAGGTGTGTTTTTAATATCCTTAATATTAGTATTTAGTAATAAAATTAATATTGAGTTTTTTGATTTAAGTTCTAAAGATTTTTTTTGGTTATTTATTTTAGCAACATTTTGTACAGCCTATGCATTTGTTGTTTCAGTAGACGTATTGAAACATCTAACTCCTTACTCCACAATGATTTCAATTAATATGGAGCCAGTCTATGGGATTATTTTAGCAACTATTTTTCTAAATGAATCAAAGGATATGTCATTTAATTTTTATTTAGGATTCGTATTAATTATTTCTTCAATTTTATTAAACGGATTGTTTAAGCTGAAAGAAAAATAGATTTGATTATAAATTATTTTATCTTTGGGTTTTATTATCATATATATGGAATATTTAGATTTTGAATTGCCTTTAAAGGAGCTTGAAGATCAACTTGTTGAGTGCAAATTAATAGGTGATAAAAGTGAAGTTGATGTTTCAGAAACATGTAAGAAATTATCTGATAAAATTGAGCTAACTAAAAAAGAAATTTATAAAAATATTTCCCCTTGGCAAAGAGTTCAATTATCAAGGCACCCATCTAGGCCATACACTTTAGATTATATAAAAGCTTTAACAAATGGGTCTTTTTTAGAACTTCATGGTGATAGAAATATCGCAGACGATAAGGCAATGATTGGTGGTTTTGGTAAAATAAACGATCAAACATTTTTATTTGTTGGACAGCAAAAAGGCTATAACACAAAGACTAGACAGTATAGGAATTTTGGAATGGCAAATCCAGAGGGTTATAGAAAAGCATTGAGATTAATGAAGTCAGCTGAAAAATTTAACATTCCAATTGTAACTTTAATTGATACACCTGGAGCTTACCCCGGTTTAGAAGCTGAAGAAAGAGGGCAAGGAGAAGCTATAGCAAGAAATTTAATTGAAATGTTTCAATTAAAAACTCAAATAATATGTATTGTAATTGGTGAAGGGGCATCTGGTGGTGCTTTAGGAATAGGGATAGGAGATCATGTGATGATGTTAGAAAACACATGGTATTCAGTTATATCACCTGAATCTTGCTCCTCAATTTTATGGAGAAGTTGGGACTTTAAAGAAAAAGCTGCTGAAGCTTTAAAATTAACTCCGACAGACATGAAGAAAAATAAATTAATTGATAAAATCATCCCTGAACCTTTAGGCGGAGCACATATTGATAGAGAAAAGACTTTTAATAACGTTAGGAATGCTATTATGAATTCATTTAAAATTCTTTCTTTAAAGAATACAGATGAACTTGTAAATGATAGAATGGATAAATTTACTTCTATGGGAGTTTATGGTTCTTAAATCTTAACGATATTAACATTATTTTTTGTTTATTAACAAAAATTTGTTTGTTATATGCCTTTCATTATTTAATTATTTCTTTTTACTTTTCATAAGTTAGATATATGGAAAAAGTACAATCTTCATTTCAAAAACAAAATAAAGATCCGCAAATAGTTTCTTTTGAACGAGGGAAGCTTCCTCCTCAAGCTATTGATTTAGAAGAAGTCGTTTTGGGGGCTATGATGATTGATAAAAAAGGTGTGGATAGCGTTATTGATATATTGCATCCAGATGCCTTTTACAAAGAATCACATCAACATATTTTTAAAAGTATAATTAAATTATTTGAAAATACTGAGCCAATTGATTTATTAACTGTTTCTGCAAAATTAAAAACAGACGGTAAATTAGAAAAAGCAGGAGGAGATTATTATTTGATTCAACTAACTCAAAAAGTTTCTTCATCAGCTCATATCGAGTATCATGCTAGAATTATTTTACAAAAATATATTCAAAGAAGTTTGATTAAAATTTCTACTGAAATCATTGAAGACTCATACGATGAAACAAAAGATGTTTTTGATTTATTAGATACTGCGGAATCTAAGCTATATGATGTAACTCAAGGGAATATTAAAAAATCAACAGAAACTGCGCAAAGTTTAGTAATTCAAGCTAAAAAGAAAATTGAAGAAATTTCAAATAAAGATGGGTTGAGTGGAGTCCCATCTGGTTTTTCGGAAGTTGACAAGTTAACGTCTGGATGGCAGCCAAGTGATTTAGTAATAATTGCTGCAAGACCTGGTATGGGTAAAACTGCTTTGACATTGTCAATGGCAAGAAACATTGCTGTTTCAAATAACATTCCAGTCGCTTTTTTCTCTTTAGAAATGTCTTCAATTCAATTAATAACAAGATTAATTTCATCTGAAACTGGCTTGTCATCTGAGAAGTTAAGAACTGGTGATTTAGAAAAATTTGAATGGGAACAGCTCAATGTTAAAGTATCAGCTCTTGAAAATGCTCCTCTTTATATTGATGACACACCATCCTTATCAATTTTTGATTTAAGAGCTAAGGCCAGAAGGTTGTCTTCTCAATACGGTATTAAACTTATAGTTATCGATTATCTACAGTTGATGACAGCAGGAGGATCCAATAAAAATGGTAATCGAGAACAAGAAATATCAACTATTTCTAGAAATTTAAAAGCTTTAGCTAAAGAGTTAAATGTTCCTGTTATTGCTTTGTCCCAGCTATCTAGAGCTGTAGAGACAAGAGGAGGTAGCAAAAGACCTATTTTATCAGATTTAAGAGAATCAGGTGCAATCGAGCAAGATGCGGATATAGTTTCTTTTATTTACAGGCCTGAGTATTATAAAATAGACGAATGGGATGATGAAGAAAGAACTCCATCAGCTGGTCAAGCTGAATTCATAGTTGCAAAACATAGAAATGGAGGTTTAAATAATATTAAACTTAAATTCGTATCTAACCTTGGTAAATTTGAAAATCTTGACAATTTTGATACGCCATTTGAATTTCAATCAAAAATCAACAAAGAAAGTCCAAAAGTTAATCCAGATCAAGCATTTGAAAGTGGAGGGTATAGGGAAGATAATGAAGATATGCCTTTCTAAAATTATTTAACTTTATTTACAATTTCAGTAAAAGCTTCAGGGTTATTCATAGCTAAATCAGCAAGAACTTTTCTATTTATATCAATATTATTTTCTTTTATCTTACCCATTAGTTCTGAGTACGATAAGCCGTGTATTCTGGCTCCAGCATTAATTCTAGTAATCCATAATGCTCTAAAAGTTCTTTTCTTATTTTTTCGATCTCTGTAAGCATAAGTTAAACCTTTTTCAACTGCATTTTTAGCTACAGTCCAAACGTTTTTTCTTCTTCCGAAATAACCTTTTGCTTGTTTTATTATTTTCTTTCTTCTTTTTCTAGAAGCAACTGAATTTCCTGTTTTTGGCATAATTTAAATTTTTGGGTAAGGTGTCATATAATGAACTTTAGACCTTTTTCCTGGTTGAACGTATTTATAAACCTCTTATTTTAAACGTAATTGTTGTTTAATATTATTGCTATCGCTGTCGCTAACTAATCCTGAATGAGTAAGTTTCAACTTTCTCTTCTTAGACTTTTTCGTTAAAATATGACTTTTAAAAGCATGTTTTCTTTTAATTTTTCCAGTTCCAGTTACTTTGAATCTTTTCTTTGCACTGGATTTTGTTTTCATCTTAGGCATAACTATATACTTATATTTTTTTATTTCTTAGGGGCCACAAACATAATCATTTTTTTCCCTTCCATAGTAGGTAATGACTCAACTTTTCCATATTCTTCTAATTCTTGAGCTAATTTCAATAATAATATTTGCCCTTTTTCTTTAAATATGATGGATCTTCCTTTAAAAAAAACAAATGCTTTTAATTTTGCACCTTCCTTTAAAAACTTAATTCCGTGTTTTTTCTTAAATTCATAATCATGTTCATCAGTCTGTGGTCCAAATCTTATTTCTTTTACAATTACTTTCGTAGACTTAGCTTTAATAATTTTCTCTCTTTTTTTCTGCTCGTATAAGAATTTCTTGTAATCAAGTATTTTTCCAACAGGAGGTATTGCTTTTGGAGAAATCTCAACTAAATCTAACTCTAATTCATTCGCTAATTCGATAGCTTTTTCAAGAGTATAAATCCCTATTTCTACATTGCCACCAACGAGTCTTAATTCCTTAGCACGAATAAACCCGTTTATTTTATGTGGGTTTTCTTTAATTATCCTAGCAGGTTGTCTGCTTCTTTTTCTACGAATTGCTATAGTTGTAAATTTAAATTATTAAAATTCTTTTATTCCTTCATATGATTTTGTTAAAATAAACTTTTTTAACTCATCAATAGACATTTTTCCAAAATCTTTTCCTCCATGCCCTCTAACTGAAAACTTTTCACTTTCAATTTCTTCATCTCCTACAATTATCATGAACGGAATTTTATTTAACTCTGATTCACGAATCTTTTTCCCTACCGTTTCATTTCTTGAATCTGTAAGTGCGCGAATTTCGTCATTTTCTAGTAATTTTAAAACTTTTTCTCCGAATTTTTTATGTTTTTCTCCTACAGGAATAATCATAACTTGATCTGTAGCTAACCATAGTGGAAAATTGCCACCTGTATGCTCTATTAAAATCGCTATAAACCTTTCCATACTTCCAAAGGGAGCCCTATGAATCATTACTGGTCTTTTCAACTTATTTTCACTATCAATGTAGCTTAATTCAAATCTCTCAGGAAGGTTATAATCTACTTGAATAGTCCCTAACTGCCATTCTCTTCCCAAAGCATCTTTAACCATAAAATCTAATTTAGGACCATAGAATGCTGCTTCTCCATATTCAATTTTATAATTTATATTTTTTTCTTTCGTAGCATTAATTATTGCATTCTCTGCTTCTTCCCATAACTTGTCACTTCCAATATATTTTTCTTTATTCTTTTGATCTCTTAAAGAAACTTGCGCTGTAAAATTTTCAAATCCTAGAGATTTAAATACATAAAGTACTAAGTCTATAACATTTTTAAATTCTTCATTTAATTGTTCCTGAGTACAGAAAATATGTGCATCATCTTGAGTAAAACCTCTAACTCTTGTTAAACCATGTAACTCTCCACTTTGTTCATATCTATAAACTGTACCAAACTCTGCATATCTTACTGGAAGATCTTTATAGCTCCATTGCTTAGAATTAAACATTTCACAATGGTGTGGGCAGTTCATTGGTTTTAATAAGAATTCTTCTCCTTCGTTGGGTGTAGTTATTGGTTGAAAACTACTCTCACCATATTTCTGATAGTGACCCGATGTTTCGTATAATTCTTTATTCCCTATGTGTGGCGATATAACTTGTTGGTATCCTGCTTTTTTTTGTGCTTTTTTAAGAAAATTTTCTAGTCTTTCTCTTAAAGCCGCTCCTTTAGGAAGCCAAAGTGGAAGCCCTAATCCAACCTTTTTAGAAAACGTAAATAGTTCAAGTTGTTTTCCTAGTTTTCGATGATCCCTTTTCTTTGCTTCTTCAATTAGTTCAAGGTGTTCATTTAATTCTTTTTGTTTTGGAAATGAAATTCCATAGACTCTAGTAAGTTGAGTTTTATTTTGATCAGCTCTCCAATAAGCTCCAGCAACACTTAAAAGCTTAACGGCTTTAATAAATCCAGTATTTGGTAAATGACCTCCTCTACATAAATCAGTGAAATTACTATGATTACAAAATGTGATTGCCCCATCTTCTAAATTGTCTATTAATTCAACTTTATATTCGTTGTTTTGTTTTTTATAAAAATTTAATGCATCTTTTTTTGAAACCGATTTTAATTCAAACACGTGCTTTTCTCTAGATATTTCAATTATTCTTTTTTCAA